>Ga0315326_10000567_pt1 | contig 18026 bp, 17 predicted proteins | sample M180m32315metaG_FD_203457 | JGI IMG/M metagenome (GOLD analysis project Ga0315326, IMG submission 203457) | Ammonia-oxidizing marine archaeal communities from Monterey Bay, California, United States - M1 80m 32315 | ecosystem: Environmental > Aquatic > Marine > Coastal | place: USA: California... | reverse complement strand
CTACTTCTTGTATTTTTGGATGTTATTGCATGAGAGGACAGCAATGACTCTAAGTCTTTTTGATGGGCTGATATTTTCTTTCTTAATTCTTTTTTCAATTGTTCCTTTAATAAAATTCTATAAGCCCTACATCTAAATTTGCAATATAGTCTCTACGTATGCAACCATACCCTCTTCGTTTATTCTACTGTCACTGTTTTTGCCAGATTTCTTGGTCTATCAGGATTAATTTTTAGTCTTAGAGAAGAATAAAGAGATATTAGTTGAAGTTGAATAACGTATAATATTGGATCTAGGAAGAAGTTATGGCTTTCTATTGTTAAGTAATCACTTAACAACTTGTTAGCACTAACATCATTCTTATCTATAAGTCCTATGACCTCTCCATTTCTTGCTTGGATTTCATTTATTGTACTTATCATCTTCGGATAGGTTTCATCTGGAGGAGAAAGTACAATTGATGGCATGCTATCCCCAATTAAAGCATTAACTCCATGTTTCATTTCTCCAGCTGCGTATCCTTCAGAATGAATATAGCAAATTTCTTTCATTTTTAAGGCCCCCTCCAGAGCAATTGGATACATAATGCCTCTACCTAGGTACAAGATATGCTCTTTTGATGAAAGTATTTTAGCTATTCCTTGCGTATTTTTAGTATCTAGTAATATTGATTCTATTTTTGAATCAAGGCCTAATATATTATCTTCTAGTTCTTTCTTATTGTTGGTGTTTTTAGAAAAATATATAGAAGTTATATATAAAGTAAGTACGGTTGCTGTAAAAGTTTTAGTTGATGCTACAGCATACTCTGGACCACAACCTATATTTACATTAGTGTCAGAAATTATTGATGCCTGAGATATATTCTTTTCTGTTACAGAGATAGTTTTAGCCCCCATAGATTTTGCATATTCCAAGGCTTTTATGGTCTCGGCAGTTTCGCCAGATTGTGTTACACCAATTACTAAATCATTGTTGTCTATTATTCTTTTAGAATCTATGAACTCAGATGCATTAATAGTTTCGCTCTTTAAAGAAGAAATGGATTCAAAGTAATATGACCCTAGTAATCCAGCATTAAATGAACTTCCCATTCCTATCACAAGCACTCTTTTTATATTTTTAAATTCTATATTGGATTCGTCTAAATTTTTTATTATCAAATCATTTTTATTATCAATTATTCTTTTTATCGATTTTTTTTGATAAAAGATTTCTTCTTCCATCTTGTATTGGTAAGTCTTGTCATCCTCTAAGATAGTATTTGTTTTTATATCTACAACTCTTTTGTTTGCCCCTTCCTTTTCTCTAATGAAATCATTTTTGTCTTTTGAAATTATTGCCACCTCATCATCTACTAAATACCTATAAGAGGTGCTGAATTCAGTTATTATGGTTGGATCACTGCATATTATTTTTTCTCCAGACTTATTTTCACTGATCACTAATCCTCCTGAATTTCCTTTCTTAATCAAAAAAATATCATTTGGATTGTCTCTGTTCATTCCTACTATAGAAGAAGATCCTGTTATAGAGTCAATAGTTTTATTTAATGCATCCTTAAGATTTAATTTTTTTAGATTAAATTCTATTAAATTTGCTATAATTTCAGAGTCAGTTTCTGAGGTAAAATCGTAGCCATTTTTAACTAAATCATTTTTAATTTCTTGGTAATTTTCAACTATTCCGTTATGGACGATTAGTATTTTATTATTTGAGCTTATTTGAGGATGTGCATTTTTATTATTAATTTTTCCATGTGTAGCCCATCTAGTATGAGATATACCTGTAGTACCATCTATTGCATTAAGAACTTCTTGTTTTATTTTGTCTACAGTACCTGTAGTTTTTTTAATTAAAAATTTGTCTTCATTTTTGTCATATATAGCTATACCTGCACTATCATAGCCTCTATATTCTAAAGATCTTGTAAGATCAATTAATATTTTTGAGGCACTTTCTTTTCCTATATATCCAACTATTCCACACATATTTCTAACAATCCTTAGTTAAAAGATAATCTTTAGCAGAACCATCTTTATATACCCCTCTTTTTTCTTGAGGTAATAATTCAGATATTCTTAACATCATTTCATCTGTTAAATCTTTAAAGAATCCTTTTTCATTTGTTAATTCTGATGTTTTATTTATCTTGAAAGGCCTCCCTATTGTAACAGTTATATTGCCGCTAGGGTTAAATACTCTAAATAGACCCTTTAAATGAGCAGTGCCTGTAATTCCTACTGGAATAATCACAGGGTCTAGGCTGTAAGCTAATTTTGCAGCCCCAGGCTTCCCATTTAATAATTCTCCATTACTTCTAGTTCCTTCTGGAAATAAAGATATAGATCCATTAAGTGTGCTTAGAGTCTCTTTCATTCTCTTAAATGAATTTATATCAGCCACTCCTCTTTTAATAGGGAATGCTCCATAACTTCTTAAAAAAAAGCTCATTAAAGGATTTTTAAATAGTTCTATTTTTGCAGGAAATTTTAACCTTCTGTTTATTGAGGCTCCTAATAGGCCCGGGTCTATATTTGATTGGTGGTTAGAGACTATAAGTAGATTTCCTTTTTTCGGAATAAGGCCATGGTTAATAACTTTGTATTTAGTCCATATCTTTAAATTTAATTTAAGAGTTATGCAAGATATATTATATAGAATGTTCATTATCTGTTTCTTTGATAATTTTATTACTTACTTCTATGATATCTATGCCTTCTGTGTCAATAATCAATGAATTTTCTGGAGCTTTTAAAGGGGCGATTTTTCTGGTTGAATCAATAATATCTCTATTTTTCATAGATTCTAGTATATCTGAGTAACTCTGACCTTTTCTTTCAGCTAGCCTCCTTTTTGCCCTTTCCTCAATGGAAGCAATCAAAAATATTTTAACTTCTGCGTCAGGCAGCACCACAGTCCCAATATCTCTTCCTACTACAACAAAATTCTTATTATTTACTATAGATCTTTGCAGTGCAGTCATTTTATTTCTTACTTCAGGAATTTTTGAAACCAGAGAGACACTTTTTTCTACTTCTTTAGATAGAATTTCACTTGTCACATCAACTTTATCTAAAAAAACAAACTCTTTTTGATTATCATATAAGTAATGAATTTCTGTTTTATCAAGATTTTTAATTATTTCTTCTTCCTTTAGTTGCACAGAATCTTTTATTAATTTTAAAGTAAAAGCTCTATATATTTTTCCGGTATCAAGGAAGCTAAAATTTAATCTATTAGCCGTTAAAATCCCTACAGTTGTCTTTCCTGTTCCTGCTGCTCCATCAATTGTAATTATCATTTATACCTCTAAGTTAATTATGAAATTATCAAAAACTAATGAAGGCATAGCATTAAATTTAAGATTATCTTCTGTTTTTAATATATTTTGAATATTTTTCTTAATTCTTAATTTAGTTCCTTTTTTTATTGGCCTCATAATAGATATAGTTTCTAGATCTTCATTGGCATCATCCATTTTTAATATTTTCCTAAATAAATTTTTCCATATTTTTAATTCATATAGAACTCTTTCTTTATCTTTTCTGTAAAGTAGAGTTAGTTCTTTTGAATAATTTAACTTATCAGACATAGATGAGTTTATAATTTTTACTATCCTTCTAAGGCCTTCTTGCCTTTCTTCAAAGAAAATAGAATCATTTAGCATATCAGAGGCCTCACCTAATGTCGGAGACCCAAAAGACATTATCTCTAAAATTTCTTTTTGCTTTTCTGGATGATTTCCTAATAGTATCTCTAAAATTTCTTTTTCAGATATTTTGTTTAATTTCCAAGTTTGGCATCTTGAAATAATAGTTGCAGGAAGATCATAAAGGTTTTCTATTAAAAAAATGACTATAAAATTGTTATTAATATCTTCCAAGGTTTTTAGTAAGCTTTCTGCTGATACCTTTGTTAGATAGTTTGCTTGGTTAATAACAACAACTTTGTAATTACTCATAAAAGGACTAAATTTTGATTTGCTTATAATATTTTCAGATATTACACAGTTTTTTATCACAGAATTATTAGGTGATTTGCAACAAGAATTATTAGAGCACATTGAAGATTTTTCTATAACTGTAAAATCTGGATGTGACATATTGTTTATCTTGTCGCATGATGCACATTCACATAATTTAGTTTTATCAGTTGTGTCATTTTCACAATTAATTAACCTAGAAAAATCTTTAGAAAGAGACATTTTGCCTATGCCTTTTTCACCATACAAAATTAGTGAATTAGGAATATTATTTTCTTTGTAAATTTTATATAGACTTTCAGTTATTCTTTTTTGTCCTAGTGTTTCCCAGAAAAAGATTGTTTCCTCCAGCTAAACTTCACTTGTAATAAGGACATCGTCATAAGTTTCACGTCTCCTTATGATTTTTATTTTATCCTCAGAAATGAGCAGTATTGCTGGTCTTAAACTTACGTTGTAATTGCTCGACATGGAACTGTTGTATGCACCTGAGGCAGGGATTGCAATTAAGTCTTTAGGTTCAGGATTAGGAAGAAGTACATTTTCTACTAATTTATCTCCCGTTTCACAATATTTTCCTGCTATAGTTACTAACTTGTCATGTTTCATGCCTGCTTTATTTACTGATAACGCAGTGTATTTTGAACCATATAGGGCTGGCCTAATATTATCAGCCATACCTCCGTCTACACTTACATATGTCCTAAGATTTGGTATATTCTTTATGCCTCCAACTGTATAGATTGCCACCCCTGATCTAGCAACAATTGCTCTTCCTGGCTCTATTACTAGTTCTGGAGGGTCTATTCCTAGATTAGAAACGTTATTATTTACTGATTCACATATTGTGTCTGCATACTGACTTATATTTACAATTGGATCATCCTGATTATATGAAACAGCGAATCCGCCTCCTACATTAAAGATTTCTAATTTATTATTCTTTGGATAATTTTTTTCTATAAATTTAAAGACATAGTCAATTGCTTCAGAATATGGCTTTAATTCGAATATTGGAGAACCAAGATGAAAATGTATACCTTTAAGGTTTAAGTTATTTTTTGAACTCGCTACACTTAAAGCTTCTTTTGCAGCTCCAGTTTCTATAGAGAATCCAAATTTAGTATCAAGTATGCCTGTTGAAGTTAATTCATGAGTATGAGGGTCTACGCTAGGAGACAATCTAAGAGTTATATTTTGTGAAGTTTTATTTTTTTTGCAAATTTCATCTAGAATATCCAATTCATAGAAACTATCAATCGTTATTAGCCCTATATTATTATTTACAGCTTTATTCAGTTCATATTCACTCTTGTTATTTCCGTGAAAATTAGTCTTTTTCATAGGAAATTCAGATCTAATTAAAACTTCTAATTCACCGCCAGAAACAACATCTATACCTAGATTTTCTTCATTTAATATTTTTACTAATGTAGGATTAGTAAAGGCTTTAGAAGAATATGAAACATGCATTTTTTCATATTTAGATTTAAATTCATTTAAGAAAGATCTTGCACTATTTCTAATTGTTCTTTCATCATAAATATATAAAGGGGAGCCATATTCTGATATTAATTCAGATACATCAAATCCGTTGATTTCTAAGTTGCCTTTTTTATTTATTCCTGTTTTTTCAGGGAATATATGATTTAGTTTTTCTAGGGATTGTTCACTCATATTTTTTGATTATATCTAATTGTTTAGCTTTGATATATTTCCTGAATTCATTTTCTAAGTCTATATTTTTTTTGGAGGCTGCAGAAGTTAACTCAAATAGAGTATTAATAATTTGTTTGCTGGAAAAATTATCATATTTTTTTGTATTTCCTAACTCAATATTTATATCTAAAGATTTTCTATATAGTTCATATGCAAATGAAAGAGATGGAAGTGTATTAGTTATATTTTCTATGTAAGATTTATCATTTTTACTTTCCTCTTTTTTCATCTTGCCCCAATTTTCTATAACTTTTTCTGAGTCAATATTATTATTTGTATCTTTAAAAACATGAGGGTGCCTCTTAATTAATTTACTGTTTATAGATTCCATCACATCAGATATATTAAATTCGTTTTTTTCATCTCTGATTAAACTTTGTATCAGTATCTGAAATAGCAGGTCTCCTAACTCATCTTTTAAAGATTCTGGGTCATTATTATCTATGCATTCTAAGACTTCATAGGTTTCTTGAAGTATATATTGTGATAATGATTCAGAAGTTTGCTCGAGATCCCAGGGACATCCTTGGTCTGATCTTAATTTTCCTACAGTATTTATTAGATCAATAAAGTTTTTTTCAATTTGAATGTTTGTTGATTTCATAATTTGAGTTATTGTTATTTTATGAATTTATTTTCGCTATTTAGATTAACACTTACCACAATAACTTCTCTTTTGTTTATTTTAATAATTATAAGTGGGTGCCTGAATTTTATAATTAGATCTAGCCTTATTTATGATTACAATATTTCTACATATTCAATTGAAAGCAGGACATCTTTACCATTAGAAAAAATTAAGGAAATAAATCTTAGTATTAGGACATATTTTTTTGATGAAAAAGAATTATTAGATGTTGATATTTATTCTGACAAGGAGGTTTTGCATATGAAAGATGTAAAATCTGTAATGAGCTTTATATTTGATTTGAGTAAAATATTATCTATCATTTTCTGTATACTAACTTTTGTGTTGACTTCATATCTTGGAGTTTATCTATATAAATTAATTTTTAATTCATTAATACTTTTTTCATCTATTCTTATATTATTAGGAACTTCCTTTTTATTATTTTTTCAGGAATTATTTATTATTTTCCATAAAATAGCTTTCAATAATGATCTATGGATTCTTAACCCTAATAAAGATTATTTATTAATGATGTACCCAGAAGATTTTTTTAGAGATGTAGCAGTTTTGATATTATTATCTTCTTTTTTATTAAACGTTATAGTTTATATTTTATTTAAAAATCTCTCTTCTCAGTCAGAGTAATTCAGATATATCTGTTACCGTGTGGTCAGGATTAAATGCTAAATCATTACCTACACTTTTGCGTTTATTTATATAAATAGCCCTGAATCCAGCTTTCTTTGCTCCAAATATATCTGTGAAAATGTTATCCCCAATGTGAATTATATTTTCAGGATTTGAATTAAAGTCATTTAGAATTAATTTAAAAATTTTAATTGAGGGTTTAGCGATCTCTATTTCATTTGATAGATATATTTTATCGAATAGATTTTTTATGCCGATTATTTCAAGATATTTGTAATATGTTTCTGGCGATGTTATTCCTGTATTAGAGGTAAGACATAATTTATTTTCTTTGGATAATGATTTTAATAACTCGATTGATTTAGGGAATATTTTAGGGGGATATTTTAAAAAGCAGTCGTCAAGAATATCCCCAACCTCTTTTATTATTAGATCATTCTGTTTTATTTCAAGTATTTTTAATAATTTTCCTATCCTCTTATTAAAATTAATATCTTTTCCTCTATTATGGTCTTGAGTGCATCTCTTACTCAACATACTTAAACCTTTTTTAATCTGGTTATTAGTTAGATTGAGCCCTTTATTATTTAAATATGAATATAAATTATTTATTCTCTCAATTGTTTTTAATTTCATATTCTTTCCATTTGGTAGATCTGTAATTAATGTTTCCCATAGATCAAAGGAAATCAATTTATTTTTTAATTTCATTATTTTTAGCATTTCTTATGACTCATGAATAAAATGAATAAGTTATGAATAAAAGTATATATGCAATTACAGGTTCTTTGGGGTTTGTTGGCTTCAATCTTTCTAAATATCTAATCGATAGTGGGCACGGAGTTATTGGAATAGATATTGATAATAATTCTGACCCATTAAGAGAGTGGAGATATAAAGAATCAGAAAAAATTGGAGTTAAAACTCTTATAGCAGATATTTCGGATAAATATCAGATTGAATCTGTTTCTAATGAATTAAATAAAATTGGCCATATTAAAAGCATATTTCATCTGGCTGGCCTTGCTGGAGTAAGGAAATCTATTGAGAATCCTGATAAATATTACAATGTCAATTTAAGAGGCACTTTTAATATGCTTCAATTACTCAAATCAATCGAAGCTAATTCCTTGGTATTTTCTTCAACCTCCAGTGTCTATGGTGATATTTCTGCAGGATATTTTTCTAAGGAGAGTGACTCTCTAAATACAATTTCGCCGTATGCTAGCTCAAAGTTAAATGCAGAAAAATTATGTGAATTATTTTCTAATTTATATAAATTAAATATTTCTGTATTGAGGTATTTCACGGTATATGGGGTAGCCGGAAGGCCTGATATGAGTATATTGAAATTTATTAACTTAATTTATAAAGATAAGCCCATTACAATATATGGAGACGGTAGCCAAGAGAGAGATTTTACATATATTTCTGATATATGCAGAGGAACATATGCTAGCTCAAAGTTAAAAGGATTTAATTTAATTAATTTAGGTAAATCAAACCCAGAAAAATTAATTAGTGCTGTGAGAATAATTGAAGATAAATTAGGAAAAAAAGCAAAAATCATTTTTAAGCCCCAGAATAAAATGGATGTAAATAGAACTTCAGCTGATATAACAAATTCTAAGAAATTAATTAATTGGGATCCTTTAGAAGATCTTGAATCTGGATTGGCCAAGACAATTGGTTGGTACAAAGAAAATGCAAAATCTTTAGAGAAATTAAGTTGAGGTTAATATTTATATTTCTAAACTTCAGATAAATAATTTTCGAAATTTTAATTATGTTGATTTAGATCTTGAAAAAGGCTCAAGTTATTTTATTGGAAGAAATGGTCACGGGAAAAGTAATTTACTTGAAGCTATATATGCTCTTTCAATAGGCAAATCATATAGAACATCAAAGGGAATTAATTTAGTAAATCAGAATTCTGAATCTACCTCTTCTTATTTGAAAGGAATTGCTCACTATCACAATAGTGCATCAGATCTTATGATAAATATTGAAATAGATTCTGAATCAAAAAGAGTATCCAAAACATATTCATTCAACAGTTCTAATGTAAGTTCTTTGGATTTTATTGGAAAGTTAAATGTAGTTTTATTTGAAGCAAAAGACCTAAACATCATATCAGGTAGCCCAATTGCAAGAAGAAGATTTTTAGATATTCATATTTCTCAACAAGATTTTTCTTACCTAAAAGCATTGCAGAGGTATAACAAGGTTTTGCAGAGTAGAAATAAGGTCTTAAAGGATATAAAAATCGGGAAATCTTCAAAATTAGAACTAGAGTTTTGGACAGAAAAAATAATTGAGGATGGCTTGATTATAAGTAAGCGTAGAAAACAAAAACTTGGTAAAATTAAAGAAGAAACTTTAAAGATTTTCCCCAATTTTATATCTGGCAATGAAAATTTAGATATAGATTTTGCTCCATCTTATAATGACTTAGATAATTTAAATAATGATTCATTAAAGGCAATATTTTTAGAGAGCATAAAAAAAGAAATTTCTATAGGCTCAACGTTGCATGGTCCTCATAAAGACGATTTCGAAATTAATATAAATGGACATCCTTCCTCAGAATTTTCTTCTAGAGGCCAAATTCGTACGATTGCATTAGCCTTGAAATTAGGGGAAGCTAATGCCTTAAAAAATAATATTAGTAATTCACCAATTATTGCACTCGATGATATCCTTTCGGAGCTTGATGAGACTAGAAGAGGTACTGTTATGGAATATATATCTAATTATGATCAAGTCCTTTTAACTGCCCCTGACGAGAAATTATTAGTAAAAAATCCGAAGTTTAAAGGTAAGATATTTTATGTAAATAATGGAGAAATAGTTGACTCAAAAATTAGATAAAATTAAATCTAATATTATTAAATCTGCAGAATTAATTTCTATATCGGAAAAAATAGTTTTAATGACCGGTGCCGGAATTTCTGTTGATAGTGGCATTCCTACTTTTCAGGGAACAGAAGGTTTGTGGGCAAGATTTGGTAAACCCAAAATGAATGCATTTTCTGAATTTATAAAGAATGACGATTCTTGGTGGGGTAGAGAAATTAATCATCAAAGATCTCCATATGTAATGGAATTGAGAAGAGCCATTGAAAAAGCAAAACCAAATGATGCTCACTATGCAATTTGTAACATTCAAAAATTAGGAAAAATAGATCATGTTATTACTCAAAATATTGATGGCCTTCATGTTGAATCTGGCTGCGACAATGTTATTGAGATTCATGGTAATAGAAATTATTTAAGATGTGTTGATTGCGAGAATAGATATCAATTCTCACCTCCGATTTCTGAAAAACCATTACCTTGCAATGATTGTGGAGGAATAATTAAGTACGATTCTGTTATGTTTGGAGAACCTATTCCTAAGTTAATATTAAAGAATTCCAAGAATGCAATTAGAAATTGTGACTTGTTAATTATAATAGGAAGCTCATCCACAGTTAGGCCTGCTGCTGGGCTTTCTTGGATAGCAAAATCAGATGGAGCTAAACTAATCGAGATTAATATTAATGATACAAAGCTATCACCTGAATGTGAGATAATTCTGAGAGGATCTTCAACCGAAATACTTCCTAGGTTATATCAAGAGATTGCTAGTCTATAAATTCTTCATGAAGCGATTGGGCAGCTTCCTCTAAATCTGATTCCTTAATTATGCACGTTATCCTAATCTCAGAAGTAGTAATCATCTCTATATTTATATTTTTATTAGATAAGGCTTTAAACATCCTTGAAGCATATCCTGGTTGATTTTGAATTCCTGTTCCGACGATACTGACTTTTCCTAGATTACTTTGTGTTTGAATATTTTCTTCATTTGTGACTTTGCTTTTTACTAATTCATTTAAGCAGGGCTTAAGATCTTTGTCATTAAGTGTAAAACTTAAATTTGTTGTTCCTTCTGAACTAGCTGTCTGAACAATTACATCTACATTGATACCCGTAGAGCTTAAAGGCTCAAAGATAGAAGATGCTATGCCCGGCTTATCTTTTATATTATTCAGTGTTATCTTGCTAACTCCTTTTGAAGTAGGTATTCCGGTAACCGCATTTCTTATTTCCATATTTTTTTCACTTTCTTTTCTTAAAATAGTGCCTTTAGTCTTTCTTTCTGAGTGCCTTATAGCCATTGGAACTTCATTTATAGCTGCTATTTCAATTGACCTTGGATGCATTTTTGCCCCAAGCGAAGCCATTTCTAACATCTCTTCATAAGATATATATTCAATTAGTTTGCTATTTGGAACAATTCTGGGGTCTGCAGAAAAAATTCCTTCAACATCAGTATATATTTCACACCTTACTGCTTTTATAGCAGATGCTAACGCAACCGCCGAAGTATCGGATCCTCCTCTCCCTAATGTAGTTATCTCTCCCGATTCTGAAACACCCTGAAATCCAGCTACAATGATAACATCTTTACTTTTAAAGTGTTCAAAAATTAGTTCTGTATTTATTGAAGATATCCTTGCAGATCCATGTAGTGAATTAGTATTTATCCCTGCCTTAGACCCACTTAAACTTGTTGATTTAACTCCTATCTTTCTTAATGCTAGACTCATTAAAGAGGCACTAACTATTTCTCCAGTAGATAGCAACTGATCAAAGTCTCTAAGATTCTCTAAATCAGACTGATCATCTAAAAATTCGGAACCCAATTTTACTAAGTTGTCAGTGGAATCTCCCATTGCTGATACCACCACAATTAATTTATCTATTTCAGATAAAGATTCTTTAATTTTTTTGGCAACATTTAATATTTTTTCTTCATTTGATAAAGAAGTGCCACCATATTTCTGAACAATTATTTTTACCATGATTTAATTTACTTAGATAATAATATTCCCTGATTAGAAGGTTTTGTGAGAATAATGCTTCCTTCTAAATTATGTTTTCTTGCGGCCTCTTTTATTTCATAATCTATTGTAAATTCATTTCCTTTTGAAAAAATCATTATAGATGGGCCAGAGCCAGAAACTATGGTTCCTAAAGCGCCTCCGTCCATAGCTGAATTCATAATTGATTTCATTTCTGGAAAACCTTCAAGTCTTGTATTTTGATGTAATGAATCTTTGGTTGCTTCATTTAATAAAGTAAAATCATTTTTATTTAAAGAATCAATTAATAATGCTGCTCTGCTAATATTGTAAACTGCTGCTGACCTAGGCACAGATTTTGGAAGCTTTTTTCTACTATTATATGTATTGGAAATAAAATTTGGAGTAAAAACCATTATATTTAATTCATTAGGAACATCTATTTTTCTTGTTATCCATTTATTATTTTCTTCATTAAAAATAGATATGGTTAATCCTCCAAAAAAACATGGGGTTACATTATCAGGATGACCTTCTATTTTTATTGCTTTTTCATTTAAATCTTCTAATGAAAATTTATTATCATTTAGATGGTTGCCAATTAAGAGTCCTGAGCAGAGAGCAGCAGCGCTACTCCCTAATCCGTTAGAAAAAGGAATTGTATTTTCACTAAAAATTCTTATTTTTGAGATATCGAATTCTGGGCATACTGCTTGAATTCCAGTAATGATTAGATTGTCCTCAGTTTTAATAGATTCATAAGAACTATTGTTGACTCCACTATTTTCGATAATTAATTTATGGCTGTTAAATGATATTGATAAGGAATTCCAAATATCTACAGCAAGGCCTATGCAATCAAATCCAGAACCAACATTGCCAGTTGTTGCAGGAACTTTAACTGATATTTCTTTATTGATTAACATTATATTGTATTTATTCAGAGCTTAGGAAAGTATAAGCTGATAATGCAGCAATGGCACCCTGACCTGCAGCTGTTACTGTTTGTTTTAGTGAGCCTGAAGCATTTGTTAGGTCGCCTGCTGCAAAAATTCCTTTAATGTTTGTTTCCATAAGCTTGTTTACTGCCACCTCATTTGTTTCTTGATCAATTTCAATGCCTAATTGATTTGGAATTTCCAATCTTGGATCAGCTCCTATTTCTATAAATAATCCATCTGAAGATATATCTGAAGATTCACCTTCTTTATTAATCAACACACCTTCGACACCATCATTACCTGACTTGATTTCTTTGATTTCTGAATTCAAATGTAATTCTATATTTTCACATTTTTCAAGTTGTGCTAATAGGACTTTTTCTGGGCGAAATAGAGAAGAACCTCTGTAAATCAAATGAACTTTTGTTGCATATTTACTTAGAAGGACGGCGCCTTCTACGGCTGCATTCCCACCTCCTACTACAACTGCAATTTTATCTTTATACAAGGGGGCATCGCATGTTGAGCAATAAGAGACACCTTTCCCTACTAATGAATCTTCGTTATGTAAATTTAACTTTCTTCTTTCTCTTCCTACGCATAGTATTACAGCCTTAGTTTCTATCTCAGCTGTATTAGTTTTTACCAAAAAACCTTTGCTGATTTTCGAGATTCCTTCTAAATTTTCTTCAAATAACTCAACATCATAATTCATGACTTGATTTTTCATATTCATCATTAGGTCAAAACCATCTGCCTCTAACCCAGGATAATTCTCTATCATTCCTCCTATGGCAGTCTCTCCTCCAAATTCTGCTCCAGCAAGAATAGTTTGTATTTGGTATCTCGCTGAATACAGGGCAGCAGAATATCCTGCAGCACCCTGACCAGCAATTAATAATTCAGTTTTCTTTTTATCCATGGAAATTATTATATATAAAACCAATTTGTTTCATAGTTACTTTTTGGATTATTCAGGGAGAATGTCATTATTTAAAAAAGGAAATTTTATAATTATGAAGAGTTTGAAAACAGATGTAATTGTTATTGGTTGTGGGCCGGGTGGCGCACAGACTGCAAGAAATCTATCTCAGAGAGGCTTTTCAGTCATATTGCTTGATTATCGATTTAATGTTGGGGATAAATTGTGTACTGGAATAGTAGGCACAGAGATGTTAAATCATTACCCAGAAGTATCAAATTATGTACTCAACGAATCTAGGTCTGCAAATATTCATTGTGACAATGATTATTCTTTAAAAATTGAAAAAAATAAAACTCAAGCTTTAATTATTGATAGACAGGAATTTATAAAAAATATTTCGATTGAAGCTAGAAATTCTGGCACAATTTTAAAACTTCAAAGATTGGTGAACAATTTTGAGATATCTGAAAATGAAGTCAAGGTTTATGCAAAATATAATGGGAAAATAGAGCAATATAATTCTGATGTATTAGTTATAGCATCAGGCTATGGATCAAAATTAGCGAAACATGCTGGCTTTGATTTAAGCGAGCATTATATATACGGATATCAGACTAAAATAACTAATGTTAATGTTGATAAAGTAAATGTTTTTTCAGGAGGTTCTTTGCCTAAAGGGCATTTTGGTTGGGTGGTGCCAACTTTTAAAAACAAAGGTTTTTGCGGAATATTAGGTAAAGAAAAATTGCAAAATAATGGACTTGCATTCCTTTCAGATATGAAGAGAAAATTTGATTTTGAAATAGAAGACAAAACTAAAGTTTGGGGCATCCCTATAAGTCCTGTTGCTCGAAAATCAAGATCTCGGGCATTATTAGTTGGTGATGTAGCAGGGCAAGTTAAGCCCACGACCGGAGGTGGAATATATTTTGCTATGAGATCTGCAGATATTGCATCTGAAGTTATAAATGACTCTTTATTAACTAGAGATTTTTCAGAAGAACATTATAAGTCTTACTCTAAGAAATGGGATAAAATTTTTAAGAATGAACTAAGGGTAGGCTTTTTTGCTAGGCAATTTTATGAAAGTTTAAATAGTGATGATATTAAAGGAATACTAAATCATATAGAAGAATCTGACCTTATCTCGAAAAATATTAATTTTGATTGGCATTCCAAAATAGTGATGATGGCATTTAAGACCAAAATTAAATCCTATTTAAAAGGCAAAATGTTAAAAAGGTTTAAAAGATTAACTTTCAATTAGGTTAACTATTTTTTGTTTAAGCTTACTCGATGATAATCCGTGATAGTCAATAACTTCTTCATTGGTGCCACTATGTGGAATTTCATCCACTCCTATAGTTGACATCTTTATGGATGAGGTATCGATATTCTTAATAGCATTTGAAATAAATTTTTCACCAAAACCACCTTCTATGTAATGGTCATCAATTGTAATTACATATTTGAAATCTTTTATTTGATCTTTTATCCAGTTTGATGAAAATTTATTCAGCCATGGAAATGAAATTAATTTAGGATTTATATTATCTTTTATTAAGAGTTCTTTTGCTTTCCAAAGTTCTGTAAATATTAATGGGCTGTAGCAAAATATAACTACTTCTTCGCCATCTGAAATTACTGTGCCTTCACCTCTTTTAATAGAATCTTTATTAGGATATTTAAATGGCAGATTAATAGGCAATGAGCACAATCTTATATAGATATTATTAGTTGAATTAACTGCATATTCTACTGCTAATTCAGTTTCTTTTTCGTTTAAAGGCTGTATCATTTCTAAATTAGGGATCCCAGACATACTTGCTATATCTCTAACTGCTTGATGAGAGTGGCCTGGCCCGCCTGGAAGTAAGCCTGCAAGAGAGCCTACATAAACTACCTTAGTTTTTTCTGTGGAATTATTATATATTTGCTCATTTGGTCGACTAGTTAAGAAGCTAGCAAATGAATGAACGAATGGCATATAACCTTCTTTAGCAAACGAACCTGCTTGTGAAACCATATCTTGTTCGGCTATGCCGCATTCAAAAAATCTATTTGGAAATTTTTTTTCAAATTCAATTAATCCTGTATCTAAAATTAAGTCCCCGTCTAATGCCACTATTTTTTCATTTGTAGATGCTTGATTAATAAGAGCTTTTGAATATGCGTTAATAAGATTTTGGCTAAGCTGAGTAGCTTTTTTGTTATTTTTAGATTCTTTACTTGAAAGCTTAAAGCTATAATTTATTTTATTTGAATTAATATACTTATTTAATCCATCAATTAGCTCTTTAATGCTCTTATCATAAACTTCTTGATCTACTGACCCGCTGTGGAATTGATAGAATTCATTATCTCCTAAATTTGTTCCTTCCATAAAAGAAACCCCACTTCCTTTAACAGTATCTAAAATTATTGCACTAGGCTCATTCTTTTCAGAAATTTTATTTAATGCTTTAGATAATTCTTCAACATTATTACCATCACAAGATATGGTATTAAGTCCAAATGATTTGAACTTACTTTCTAGATCTTTAAGGTCACTAGTAGTGCTTACTCTTCTATCAGATTGGAATTTATTGTTATCAACAAGAATTATTAATTCTTCCATTTTTTCTTGAACCAATCTATTTAGAGATTCCCATATTTGTCCTTCTTGAAGCTCTCCATCTCCTGTCATAACAAAAACCTTACATTTTTTATTTTTTAGTCTGTTAGATTTAATTATCCCTTTCGCTTTAGAGATTCCCATGCCCAAAGATCCGGTATTAGTAAAAATATTTGGGGTATTTATATCTGGATGACCGGGCAAACCATCAATTTTTCTTAATTTATCAATTAATGAGAAATCTAATTGACCTAAAGAAATCATTGCGCAATACATTGCAGGGGCATCATGCCCTTTTGAAGAGAAGAAATATACATTTTCTTCTTTACGTTTTATTTCTCCCATTATCCATGACATAGCATCGATAGAACTAAAGGAAGATCCGATATGACCGGATCCAGCATTACATATCATGTAAAGTATATTTATCCTACATAAATCAGAAAAAATTTTGTTTTTTTGTAAAGGGTTTATTTCAGTTGATAGTAAAGTCTCAAAATTTTCTTTGCTTATATAAGATAAATTCATATTAATATGGCTTTTTGTTTATTATCGGAAGAGTTGCTTTGCCTTTCGATATTAAGATATTTGCTAATTCCCAGTCTTCTTCGATATTTAAATCAAATCCTTCATCCTTTACTGTAATAAAAGGAACTACATTATTTCCAGATATATTATTATATTTAATTACTGTCTCAGTATATGCAATCTCTAAGCTAGCGTTTTGTATATATACTTCTGGTAGTGATGGGTATTGCGAACTGTGCAATGGCTGATTTAAAGGTCCTTTTTCTTCTAAATCAATAAATGGAGTCATATAATTATCTTCTAATTTCCACATTTTGCATGGGTGCTGAAGACATTTCTCTACAGCTCTAAGCGAATCACATTTTGCAGATTTGAATAAATTAAAGGCCCTTAATATAGTTTCAGGCTTTCTAAACGGGCTTGTTGGTCTAAGAATACTGAAAACATTATAATCGACCCCACTGTTTTTTAAATAATCTAATGAATGTTTTACCCACTCTATATCAGGAGAAGTATCTTCTGCATATTCTTCAGGCCTAATGAACGGAACATTAGCACCATAATACTCTGATATTTCCTTTATTTCGACAGAGTCTGTAGAAACAATTATTTCATCAAATATATTGCTACTTAATGCTGATTGAATAGTATAGGCAATTAGTGGGTGCTCTTCTAATATATTTATATTCTTGTTTTTAACTCTTTTAGAGCCTGATCTTGCAGGAATGAGCGCCACTGTTTTCTCACTCATATCTACCAAGCTGTCCAGCCACCATCAATGATCATATTGCTTCCAGTTATATATGACGATGCTGAGCTAATTAGAAATTGTATTGCTCCGTTATATTCGGATTCATTGGCCATTCTTCCCAGAGGAACTTTTGAGGAGTAATTCTCTATAAATTCTTTGTCTTGGTTATCTAAAACTCCCCCTAAAGTTAATGTATTTACTCTAACGTTTCTTTCTCCCCAATAAGTGCTGAGATATCTAGTAATATTCAAGATTCCAGATTTTGATGCCGAATAAGATATGGGCTTATTAAAAACTTTTTTTCTATATTCATAAATTCTTTGATCTGGAGAAATAACTCCGTAATGAGATGAAATATTAATAATAGACCCAGCATTGTTTTTGGCCATTTCGGTGCCAATTATTTGACAGCATAGGAAAACACTTTTTAAATT
>Ga0315326_10000562_pt1 | contig 18142 bp, 15 predicted proteins | sample M180m32315metaG_FD_203457 | JGI IMG/M metagenome (GOLD analysis project Ga0315326, IMG submission 203457) | Ammonia-oxidizing marine archaeal communities from Monterey Bay, California, United States - M1 80m 32315 | ecosystem: Environmental > Aquatic > Marine > Coastal | place: USA: California... | reverse complement strand
CAGCACATTGAGGTTTGTATTTTCAATAAAATCTGGTTCTGTAATTGAATCATCTATGAGAAAATGGCTTTTAGAATTTCCAAAATACAAAGTAACTGAAAAAATGCATTCCATTTTAGAGGATATTAGACAAAACTATAATAAAAAAATAGATTATCACATACAATCAAACAGAGAACAGTATGCTATCATAAAACATTTGGAGCAAGGAATAAAAGAAAAAGATACCTACGCTGAACAAATCATAAAAGACAAAGACGCCTACGCTGAGCAAGGAATTTCAGAAACTACTGTACATTATGAGAAAATCATTGAGAAAATCATAAAAGACAAAGACGCCTACGCTGAACAAATCATAAAAGACAAAGACGCCTACGCTGAACAAATCATAAAACAAAAAGATACCTACGCTGAACAAATCATAAAAGAAAAAGATACCTACACTGAACAAATCATAAAAGACAAAGATACACAACTAGAAGAATTACAAAATAGTACTGCCTTCAAATTTCTTAGGTTATTAGATAAAATCACAAACAAAAATAATTCATAATTTAAGTAATATATGTGAAAAATCTAGTCCTTTCATGATGCGTATCAATATGGCTATAGATTATGGTTCTTTTGCAAATGCTACTAGCTTAAATTTAGTTGCAAGAAAGCTTTTTTTTGAATTTGGAAAATTAATGAATTCCACAAAAGATTTTACTATTGCTGCAACTTTATTGGCTGATAATGCCTTGGGTGATGTAAATCAGCATTATGATTGTCTAAATGTACCTAACATGGGTGGATATAGATTTCCTTTGGATTCTGTATTAAATTCTAAAAATCTAGTTATAGGTATTGTTGGAATCGATGAAGTTGTTTTGGGTCGTGAAGTATACAAAACAGAAAGTGATTGGAAAAAAAATAAACCTATCATTGAAAAAGAATTAAAAAAATGGAATAAAAATATTGATCAAATAAAAGCTATTCATGTTTCTAATAATTCTGAAAAATCTCAATTAGAAGAATATCTAAATATACCTGATGAAAAGCTATTTGTTATTCCCTACGGTGTAGATCATGAAAAATTTAAACCTCCAATTTCAAAACAAGAAACTCGTGATAAAATTCTTAAAAAATATTTAATACCTCAAAAGCCTTACTTCATTCACGTTAGTGAGTCTAATTGGGCTAGGAAAAATGTTATTAGATTATTTGAAGCATACAAAAAAGCTAAATCCCTAGGTCTAAATTATAATTTACTTGTAGTTGGGAAAAATGATCCCATAATTCATAAAAAAGCAAAATCTATCACAGGCATTCGTATGTTGGGGTTTGTTTCTGAAGATGATTTGGTAGAATTAATCCAAGGATCTGATGGGCTTGTAAATCCATCACTTCATGAGGGATTTGGACTTCCAATGCTTGAATCTATTTCATGTGGAACACCAGTTATTACTTCAAATATTTTTTCACCTCCTGAAATTATAAAAAATGGTGGATTGTTTGTAGACCCTTATGATACAGAAGAAATCTCAAAATCCATGTTAGAATTAGCTAATAGTGAAAGTTTACAAAATGAATTAAGTAAGAATGGATTAGAGCGTTCACATGACTTTTCTTGGGAAAAAACTGCACAAAATTTAATCAAATTGTTTCAAACTACTTGTCTTGAAACTGATTATAATTATGATGAAAACTTAGAAAAATCAGCCAAAAGAACTATTACAACAATTTGCCAACTACATCCTGAATTAAAATATTATCTTGATGATATTGTTCAATTTGATTTTAGTACATTTTTTGAATATATTGAAGAAAAAAAATTTTCTGATCCTATGATTCATGATTATTTACTCCCATTTGAAAAATGGATTGAACAAAATCAAAATTCTACATCTTTGAAGGTGAGTTAAATGAAAGATATGTTCAAACACATCAAATATCTAGCAAAAATATCAAATCATATCGTCAAAGAGTATGGGTTTCTATATTTCTTAAATTTTGGATTTTCACAATTAAAAGAGCAAAAACTTGATTTATTTCGTTCAAAAGAAGGATCTGACGTTTTTTTCAAACCAACTAGACCTAAAAAAATGGATTATAGTTTATGGAAAAATAAACATGAAGTGGAAATTGAAGAAAAATCTAATTCCTTACAAAATCCTTCAACTTCAAAAATTAATATTTTAATGTTTTATGATGAATTATTATTAGATTACTCAAAATCCATTAAATCCATTTTAGATCAAACATATCAAAATTTTCATCTTAAAATTTTCACAAAAAAACCTCTAAATCTTATTGATTTTGACTCTGACCGTAAGATTGAGGTAATCTCTTTTGAAACTTCTAGTTTTAAAAAAATAATTTCTGAACTAGATTCAGATTTTATTCTTATTTTAAATAATTCTGTAATTCTACAAAAAAATGCGTTATCAAGTTTTATCGAATATAATTTAGATAATCCTTCATCAGATGTAATATATTCAGATGAAGAGAGAATTGATCATACTTTAAAAAAACAACCATTTTTCAAGCCAGATTGGTCAAAATATCTATTTTTAACTACAAATTATGTTGGTTCTTGCTTTATGATACGTAATTCACTACTACAAAAAATTAAAATTGATGACAATTCTTTTGAAATTAATTTTTATGAATTATTTCTTCAGGTCAGTACATTGTCAGAAAATTTTAAACATATTCCATTAATTTTATTTTCAAAAATTATTTCTAAAAAACAACAATTCTTACCTTTATTTCAAAAATCACTACAAAATTATTTTGATAAAAATAATATTTCTTCAAAAGTTGATATTAATAAAAATAATAATAATTTAAAATTATTTTTTAAGCTAGAAAACCAACCAAAAATATCTATTATTATTCCTACAAAAGATAATGTTAAGATGTTGTCTAGATGTCTTAGGAGTATAGAATATAATACAAATTATTCCAATTATGAAATTATCATAGTTAATAACAATAGTACCTTAGATGAAACTTTTGCTCATTTAAATTCACTACCTTATACAGTAATTGATTACAATGAAAAGTTTAATTTTTCTAAATTAAATAATTTAGCAGCTTCAAAAACAAATGGAGATTACATATTATTTCTAAATGATGATGTTGAGGCACTAGAATCTGAATGGTTACTTGAAATGATTTCTTTATGTCAACAACCAGATATTGGAGTAGTTGGTTCAAAATTATTGCATAATGATAATACTATACAACATGCAGGGATGGTTCATTTAAAAAATGGATTTTATTTTCATCCATTTCAAAATTTCCCCTCTAATACTAATTCAAATTTTGGAATGGTCAATACGTTAAAGGAACTTTCTTCTGTAACAGGAGCTTGTATGTTGATTAAAAGATCACTTTTTGAAAAAATTGGAGGTTTTGATGAACGTTTTGACGTTTATTATGGAGATTCTGACTTGTGTCAAAATGCTCACAAATTAGGTTTTAAAGTAATTTACACTCCTTACTCAATTCTTAAACATGACGGTTCCAGTAAAATTCGTACAATATCCAAAATTTACATACCCGTTGAAAATCATCATGATTTCTTCAAAAAATGGCCTTCTTTAATCAAAGGAGACCCTTATTACAACACAAATCTTGGTTTTGACTACCAATTTACTGATAATTTTGTATAATACTTACTGATAATTTTTTAATATAACTAATATTCATGAAATTAATCAGAAAAATCATGAATCATATTGTTGATGAAATGTGGAAACTGAGAAGAATTCTTTTTAATTTTGCAATCACTGATCTTAAAATTAAATACCGTAATTCTATTCTGGGAATTTTGTGGAGTATAATTGAACCTCTTTTATTACTGGGTGTCTTGTTTTTTGTTTTTTCTACAATGTTTAAAATTGAAATTCCTAATTTTCCAATTTATCTATTAACTGGAATTATAACTTGGAATTTTTTTAAAAATGGAACATCCTTAGCTTTAAACAGTTTGTCTAATAGATCTCCAATTCTTACACAAATTTATTTCCCCCGATCCTTTCCCGCCATCAGCTCTACAATAACAGCATCTATTTTACTTATTACTGAATTAGTTGTTCTTGGAATATTTATGGTGATATTAGGTTTTATTCCTCCTAACACAATAATTCTCTTGATTCCAATTTTCTTGCTAGGATTTTTATTGATTCTTGGAATATCTTTACCTCTTTCAGTTTTAAATGTAAAATATAAGGATGCTGAATTCATTTGGACTGTGGTTCTATCTGCTGGATTTTTCTTAACTCCCATTTTTTATAGATTTGATATGCTTCCAGAGCATGTTCAATCTATATTGCAATTTAGTCCTATGGTTCAATTAGTTACTATGACTCAACATGTTGTATTGTATGGAACTTTACCTTCAACAAATTCTATTCTTTATGCAATTGGAACAACATCAGTAATTCTAATAATTGGTTACTTGATATTTAGAAAATTACAATTAAGAATTGTGGAGGAAATGTAATGTCTGATAATGTAATTAAAGTAACCAACATTTCAAAGAAATTTAGACTTTATCATGAAAAACGAACAACTTTTTTTGAGGCCTTGAGTGGAATTCTTGATAGAAAACAATACTTTGAAGATCTTCATGTTTTAAATGAAATCTCATTTGAATTAAAAAAAGGTGAAGCCTTGGGAATTTTAGGTAGAAATGGAAGTGGGAAAACTACTCTTTTACGTATTCTCTCCAAGATCTATAAACCTGATTCTGGTTCAGTTGAAATTAATGGCACTCTTGTACCTCTTTTAGCATTAGGATTGGGATTTCACCCTGAACTAACTGCAATTGCAAATATCTATCAAAGTAGCATTCTATTGGGATTTGACAAAAAAGAAATTTCAACACATGTTGATGCTATAATTAAATTCGCAGAATTAGAAAAATTTGCTGATACTAAAATTAAAAATTTCTCTCAAGGCATGCTTATGAGATTAGCATTTTCTACTGCAGTTCAAGTAAATCCTGATATTTTACTGTTAGACGAAGTAGTAGCAGTTGGTGATATGAACTTTCAAAAAAAATGTTTTGCTACAATACAAGATTTCAAAAAGCGTGGAAAATCAATTGTACTGGTAAGTCATTCTATTAATGATATTGAAAGTGTATGTGATCGAGCTATCTTTCTAAACAAAGGAAATATGGTAAAAATTGGACCTACAAAAGAAGTGGTTTCTGAATACCAGAATTTTATGAAATCCCAAAAATAACCTATTTTATTAAAATTTAAAATATGTAGATTCATTTAATATTTTGTAATATGAAATTTATTTTTCAAAAATTAAAAATTCCTGAATTAATCCTTGTTACGCCAAAAATTTTTTCTGATGAAAGAGGATATTTTTTTGAAAATTACAAGACTTCTGAATATTTTTCAAATGGTATTACAACAAAATTTGTACAAGACAATATTTCACATTCCGTAAAAGGAGTATTGAGAGGGTTACATTATCAAAAAAATCCCAAAGCTCAAGCTAAACTAGTTACAGCATTGAGGGGAGAAATTTTCGACGTTGCAGTTGATCTTAGAGAAAATTCACCTACATTTGGAAAATGGACTGGTGAAATTCTTTCAGAAATTAATCATAAATCACTTTACATTCCAGAAGGATTTGCACATGGTTTTTCTGTACTGAGTAAAGAAGCAGATATTCTTTACAAAGTTAGTAGCGAATATTCCCCAGAACATGAACGAGGTGTACTTTGGAATGATTCTGAAATAAACATAGAATGGCCTCTAAATGATAAAATTTTACAAGAAAAAGATTCTAAACTTCCTATATTGAAAAATATAGATAATAATTTTTTCTACTCGCACTAAAGATAAATAAGAAATTCAAAATTTGAAAGTATGGATATTCTAGTTTGTGGAGGTGCAGGATTTATCGGTAGTACATTTATTCGAAATTATCTAAAAAATAATATTAATTGTAACATTACTAATGTAGATGTATTAACCGTTGGATCAAATCTTGAAAATTTAAAAGAATTACAAAATATCTCTAATTACAAATTCATAAAAGACAATATTAGAAATGACTCTCTTATCGATAATTTAGTAAAAAATACCGACGTAACAATAAATTTTGCAGCAGAATCACATGTTGATAGAAGTATTTCAAATCCAAAACCTTTTGTTGAAACCAATATTCTTGGGACTTACTCTATTTTGGAGGCAATAAGAAAATATGATAAGCAATTCATTCATGTATCTACTGATGAAATTTATGGTGATGCAGAAGGAAAATCTTCTTTTAATGAGAATTCTCAAATAAATCCTAGTAATCCATATGCTGCAACAAAAGCAGGAGCTGATCATCTTGTATCCTCATATCATAGAACTTATGGAATTAATTGTATAACAACAAGATGTACAAACAATTTTGGACCTAATCAATTTCCTGAAAAATTAATTCCAAAAACAATAATTCGATCAATAAAAAATCTTAAAATTCCATTATATGGTGATGGAATGCAGATTAGAAGTTGGATTTATGTAAACGATCATGTTCAGGCAATTGAAAATTTGATCTCTAAAGGTATCCCTGGAGATGTCTACAATATTACAGCATATGAAGAAATCACAAATAAAACTATTGTACAAAAAATACTTGATATTTTAAAAAAACCTTATTCGATGATCGAGTATGTTGGGGATCGACCAGGACATGATAAACGGTATTCTATTGATTGTTCAAAAATTGAAAATCAAATAGATTGGGAACCTCAATTCAATTTTGATGACGCATTAAAACAAACTGTTATGTGGTATTTGGAAAATCAATCTTGGTGGGAACCTTTGATTGATGAAAATACATTACATCCTCAACCTTGGACTATTAACTCAAAATGAAATTTCTAGTTACTGGATCTGCTGGACTAGTAGGTTCACAAATAGTAAAAGATCTGGTACAACAAAATCACACAGTCCATTCTTGTTATCATGACAAAAAACCTATTCAGGGAATTCCAACATTTCTTGATCTTACAGATTCAAATAAAATTATAGAAATACTTCAGAAAACAAAACCTGATAGAATAATTCATCTGGCGGCAATGACTGGAGTTGATTTATGTGAAACTGAGAACGAATTGGCTACTCTGATTAATACAAAAGCTACTGAAATTTTTGCAAAACAAGCAGCAAAACAAAATATTTTTTTTCTTTATGTTTCAACTGATTATGTATTTGATGGCAATAATGGTATGAGAAAAGAAAATGATGTTACAAATCCCTTAGGATTTTATGGAAAATCAAAACTAGAAGGTGAACTTGTACTAAACAAACTTGCATCAAATTGGTGTATTGCAAGAACTAGTTCCCCATTTGGAATTAATCCAAAAATGAAGAGCTTCCCATTATGGATAAAAGAAAATTTAGAAATAAAAAAAGAGATTCCAGTACTGATAGATCAATTCACATCACCTACATACGTTCCAAATTTATCTAAAATGTTAATTGAGATTGCAATTAGACAAATTGTAGGAATAATACATACATCTGGTGCAACAAGAATATCTAGATATGATTTAGCAGAAATAATTGCAAAAAAATTTGATCTTGATAAAAATCTTTTAATTCCTACAAAAATTAATAATATGAAATGGAAAGCACAAAGACCAAAAGATTCTTCTTTAGATGTTTCACTTGCAACTGAAATTCTTAATGAACAACCACAAATAATTGAACAAAGTCTTGAATTATTTATTAATGAATTGAATTCTATTTCATAATTTTAATTTTTTGTTTTTTGAAAAAAATTATTGATGCAAGAAAAATTATTACAATTGAAATAAACTGAAATAATATCCAATAGGGTTCACTAAAAGTAATAAATTCTGATGTAAATGGAGCAAATGCTGGAAACTCTGTTCCACCAACTAAGAAAATATCAAATGATAAATGAGAAAATACAGCTGCAATAGATATTGCAGCTAACCTCAAATCTTTTCTACCAAAAATAATCATCATTACAAAAATAGCAATTAAACCAAATGTAAAAGAATGAGCCATTCTTGGAATCATCTCTACTTCAAAAAATTGTAGTAAATGATCAAAATCTAAAATTATTGGAAATAATCCAGATAAAATAGCATATCTGAAACTAAAACTTGCAATACCTGCAACCAATCCCCATAATATATGACCAAAAACATGTTCAAATGAAATACCACTTACTTCAAGTGGATTTCCAACAACGAAGGAATTTGGAAGAATTAATCCTATCATGGAAAAACTAAATGCCAATACTCCATAGGCAATACTCGTTTTACCAATGAAAAAAATATTGGACAATGCATTAATTTTTAATTTATTCACACCTAATTCATTTTATTAACAAATTATGTGCCTATAAATTTCTAGGAGATTTTATATTGTAATGAATAAAACATTACAAAAATGAAAGGAATTATTTTACATGGTGGACATGGTACCCGACTTAGACCTCTTACTCATACAGGCCCTAAACAACTTCTTCCTATTGCAAACAAAGCAATGTCTCAATATGCTTTAGAAGATCTAAAAACTGCGGGAATTACTGAAATTGGAATAATAATAGGTGATGTTTTTCCTGAAAAAGTAAAAGAATACTATGGAAATGGAGAAAAATTTGGTGTTAAAATTACTTATATTTATCAGGACGCTCCAAAAGGAATTTCACATGCAATAAGATTGTGTAAGGACTTCATAGGTAATGACCGATTTATTGTTTATTTGGGAGATAATGTTTTAAGAAAAAATTTAATTGATTATACAAAAAAATTTCAAACATCAAATTCTGATGCAATGATTTTATTATGTAAAGTAGATGATCCACAAAGATTTGGTATTGCTGAATTGGACAAAGATAATCCTACAAAGATAAAAAATATTATAGAAAAACCAAAAGTTCCACCATCAGATTTAGCAGTAATTGGAATATACTTTCTTACTCCAAAAATATTTGAAGTAATTGATAGACTAAAGCCTTCTTGGAGAGGGGAATTAGAAATTACTGAAGCATTACAGATGCTAATGGATGATGGAAATAAAATAGAATATGACTCTGTAACTGGTTGGTGGAAAGATACTGGAACCCCTGAAGATATCATTCATGCTAATAAATTGGTCCTTGATTCAATTGGAAATGAAAATCAATTTTTGATTGATCATGATGCAGAAATTAAAGATAATGTTGTAATTGGATCTGGAACCATATTAGATAACAAATCTTCAATTATGGGGCCTGTAATTATTGGAAAAAACTGTACTATTGGCCCTGGTGTAAAGTTGGGACCATATGTTTCAGTTGGCGATAATTGTATTTTGAATAAATGTACGATTCAAGATTCTATTATTATGACTAATTGTATCGTTGATGTCGATGTTGATCTTGAATTAAGCATTATATCTCATGGTTCAAAGATTAATTCTTCTGACATTCCAAATAAACGACAATTTCTATTGGGTGAAAGATCTCTTACTAAGCTCTAAAACTAATTGTTTACATATATGTGAGATTATTTCAAAATATTATGATGAAAATTGCTTGTATTCCTGCATATAATGAAGAATCTCAAATAGGAAACTTAGTAAAATCAGCAAAAAATTATGTTGATTCTGTAGTTGTATGTGATGATGGTTCTAATGATAATACTGCAAATATTGCAAAAAATGCAGGAGCTGTCGTAATTTCCCATAAAACAAACAAAGGATATGGAGCAGCTATTATTTCATTATTTGATTACGCAAGAAAAAATAATGCAGAAATAATGATTACTATAGATGGGGATGGACAACATGATCCAAACGAAATTTCGTTACTACTAAACACAATGATTCAACATAATGTAGACGTAGTGATCGGTTCGAGATTTTTAAATCAAAATACTGAAGCTCCTGGATACCGACAAAGAGGAATTAAAATTATAACTTCTGCTGCAAATTATGGTACAGATCTAAAAATATCTGATTCCCAATCTGGATTTCGAGCATATTCTAATAATGCAATTAACGCAATTCATCCAACTGAAGAAGACATGTCTGTATCTACAGAAATATTATTCAAAATTTCAAATAAAGGATTATCTCTTGCTGAAGTTCCAATTGCTGTATCTTATGTTGGTGATACATCAGAACATAATCCTGTATCTCATGGAGTTTCAGTTCTAGCAAATACGATAAAATTTGCATCAATAAAACATCCATTACAATTTTATGGAATTCCTGGAATTTTTCTAGTTTCTTTTGGAACTATTTTAGGTGCATTATTTTTAGATGGATATCTCAATAACCAAATTATACTATACGGTATGATGGCTGGTTCAGTTGTACTATTCCTATTAGGTTCAATATTATCTGTAACTGCAGTTATTTTATTTTCCATGGTAAATTTGATTCGAAATAACAAATAATTATTTTATAATACATTTTAATTCTAATCTAATAAAATAATATTATGAGGATTTTTGTTACAGGTGGAGCTGGATTTATTGGAACCCATTTATGTAAAAAATTAACAGCATTACACAAAGTAACAGTTTATGACAATTTTTCAAATTCAAATAAAGAAAACTTTCCTGTAATGAAAAATTTAACATTAATTGTTGGAGATATTTTAGATAATTCGCACTTACTTGATTCTATGAAAAATCATGATGTTGTGATTCATTTAGCTGCAAAAACTGATGTTGTTGATTCTGTAAATGATCCTGATAATACATTTCAAACAAATGTTCAAGGAACTCAAAATGTATTGAATTCATGTCAGTTTCACAATATTTCAAAAATTATTGTTACATCGTCAGCTGCTATCTATCAAAATTCTGATAAACCTATTGACGAAACAAATAATCTAGAACCATTATCACCGTATGGACAAAGTAAAGTAAATATGGAAAAAATTACTTTACAATCAAAAATCAACTATTCCATTTTAAGATTATTTAATGTGTATGGTAATGGACAAACTAATGGTGTTATTGCAAATTTCAAGAAAAATATTTCAAAAAATAATCCTTTAATTATTTTTGGTGATGGTAATGCAATTCGAGATTTTATTTATATTGACGATGTGATTGATGCAATAATTCTTTCTATGGAATCTAAATCTGGAATATATAATATTGCAAGTGGAGTTGGTACTAGTATTAATGATTTAGCAAAATTATTAGTTGCCTTATCTAAGAAAAATTCTGAAATTATTTATGAATCTGCAAGAAAAGAAGAAATAATTTTTAGTGTAGCAAATATTACTAAATCTCAAAAAGAACTTAAATTTCATTCAAAAATACCTTTGAATGTTGGTCTAAAAATTCTATAATTTCTGAAAAACCCATTATGTTTAATTAATCATTTAATCAACTAAAGAAAGTTGTTTAAAAAAATATTATTTTTAGTAGTTCTGATGTTTATTCCAACGTCATCTTTTGCTCAACTTGCAGATCATACATTTGAAACCTCTATTGAGGAAGGTCAAGTTTACATTATTGTTCAAATTCAAATTCGAGATCCAAATCAAAATCTTATTGGATATATTGAAACTGATAGAGTTACAGTCAAAGATTTAGATATATTATCCGAAATTATAGATGAAATATCTGCAAACTCTGAAAATACAAAAATCATAACTATTGATGAAAAAAAATATCAAGTAATTACCGAAGAAAGTAAATTAAAATATAATTCTGAACGTTTTCTATCAATCTCCTATATCACCAAGGATGGCGAATCTATAGTTTATGTTAATTATGATGGATTCCAAATTAAGGTAGGTGATGTGATAGTATCTACCTGGACTATTGTTCGTCCTGCTTGATTTTTGCAAGTAATGTGGCTGCTCCTATTGCAAAAAATACTACTAATGGAATCAATCTGTATGGTTCGTTTGTTTGTTGTGAAAATGTGATTAAGAGTGGAGGAATTAGTAAAAATCCTGAAATTAATATTTGAATTGAATTTGCTTGAGTAAAACCCTTTAAGGATTTTAAAAATAATGCAATAGTTAGTGGTAATAAAAATATTAGAATAATAGGATCAAACCTTAACTGATAAGAAAATTGTTCAAACCCTTTGGCAAAATTTTCTGGTAGGTACGTGATATTACTATTAAATAAATTAGTTATTGCAAATAAGCCTAAAATTATTAAAATCCCATAAAATGTCAAAAGATAGATCCGTTTTCTTCCTACTGTATTGTTTAAAACAAAAAATATTGTAAGGGGTAATAATGCTCCAGATAATAATTTTGAAAATATTGATAATGCAAATGAAATGTGTGACAGTTGCCATTTTTTTAAAACTAAATAAAGTGATAATACGTAAAATAATGTCCAAAAATTTGAATATGTATATGATGTATCATAACTCAAAAAAATATTACTTTGTAAAACTAAAACCGTTGCAAAAATTCCCGGAATTCTTTTTTTTGTAATTTCTTTTGTAATAAAATAAGTCATAATTAATAATGCAATACTTGCAAAAAACGCAATAACTCGAAAATCACCAAATATTTTTTCTGATATTATTAATAAAGAATATTTCACATGTGGTTCTACTGCTGAGTAGTTTGGATTTCCATTAATTGCATCCTCAATTGTAAATCTGTTATCTCTAATTGATTCAGTTAATCTATCATTAATTTTAAAACGGTCACTAAATGTTTCATTTTTTTCAAATTCTGGAACTGTTGTAATTATGTATGCCGATAACAGAATAATCATTGTAATAATTGCAATTTTTTTTGATATGTCAAAATTAAAAAGACGATTTAACGAGTAATGTTTTTTGTAGTAGATTATTCCAACTACTAATGTGATTACATTAATTATTACAAATGGAATTGCTAATCCTCCTATTTCAAATGGATTAACTTGTTGAGTATAAAATGGCAATTCATTAAATTCTGAATTCATGCTTGAAATTAAAGCAGGAAAAATTATTGGTACACAACAAAATAGGATTATTGATATTGAAAACCCAAATACTCCGTAACTTAGTAGTGATGATTTTGAAACTAAATTATTATTTGAATCAGACAATTTTTAATTACTAAAAATTAGTTAATTACACCCTAAAAAAGAGTATGCCATATTCAAAATTAACTAAAGTTTATTCTTTAATGCATAATTATTCAATAAATTACAATATTGTGATTTAGTCTCTCAAACTTTATTTATTGTGTTAGGTTACTTTATTGTATGAAAGTATTTTTTCTGTTACTCTTTTCTTTGTTTTTAATTCCATTTACAAATCTTGCAACTGCTGATCATACTGGAGATGTAGTAACTTCTTTTGTTCAAATTTTTCACAGAGACAATGACGGTAATTTAATTGGATATTTGGAATATACTAACCATGTTGTGATTAAAAATGCTTATGCTTTTGATCATTTACTAACTTATCAATCGAACACTGTTTCATCAGTTGAAGTAAACGGAAAACAGTTTGAATTGATTTCATTCATTACTGATGCTGCTCCTGATGAATCTGGTCTTGTGTCTACTACAAATATATCCGCTATGGGAAATGACGGAAATTTGTATAAAGGTATGAGTATTATTCATGATGGAATGACTTTACTACCTGATGAAAAGATAGATGTCATCTGGACTTTTTTGAGACCTGTTTAGGTTTCTTTTTTGAGACCTGTTTAGGTTCGTTTTTTTGATTAGTTAATATCATTGCTGCCCCTATTGCACAAAATACCACTAATGGAATCCATCTGTATGGTTGAGTACTTACCTCTGTTAGTGCTAATAGTAGTGGACTTGAAATTAAACTCCATGAAATCATTATTGATACAGTATTTGCATACTGGTTATTTTTTGAAATTAAATACAAACCTGTAACTATAGGAATTAAAAATACTATAATCAACCCATCAAATCTCATTTGATATGAAAATGAAATAAACCCATTCAATATCTTGTCCCATTCAATACCTATGTATGTTAAATTTAGAGAAGATCCTGCAGCAATTAATATAATAAAAGATGCAGATAAAATTATTTTTTTCTTTATTGAAATTTTTGCATTAAGAATAAAAAATAAAGTTATTGGAAAATATGCTATTATTAATATTTTTGAAAATATGGCTACTATGTAAGTAATTGGAGACAAAAACCATGTCTTATGTAAAATTACTAATAATGAAATTAAATAAAATAAAATCCAGAAAGTTGGATATGATGCAGATGTTGAAAATGTTAAAAATAAATTACTTTGTAAAACTATAACTGATGCAATCAATCCTGACATTCTGTTATTTGTCATTTTATTTGCAATTAGATATGTAGCAACAATTAGTATTAATGAAGATAAAAATGGGATTACTTTATAATTTCCAAAAATTGCAAAAGATGATAACAATAAAAAGAAATTAACATGATGTTCAAATTTCATTTCTCCTGATGGCCATGCATTCAATCCCGGCTGCATTCCTTGCCAATCTCTATACAGTTCTGCAGAATTCAAATTCTCATATGATAATACTGTAAATGTTGCTAAGATAATTATTAACGATATGTAAGAATATTTTTTTGAAATATCTATTGAACGTAATTTGATTGACTTGAATTTAATTATTATAGAAATTACTAAAACTATAATTCCTGTTACTATAATTGGAATAAAATATAATCCTGGTTCAAACGGATTTACATTAATCTCAAATTTATCTACAGTTGTAATTATTGATGTTCTACCAACTGAAGAATAAAGTATAGGAAATAATGCCGGAATAATTGATAAAGTAGTAATTATGATGGAGAATAAAAATACCAAATGTGAAATAATTGGTTTATTAGAAATCAATATCATGAATTATAATTTTTAATTATTCTTTTATGTGTTGAAAAAATTACTTTTGTATGAAAAAATTAAATTTACTCTGTAATAATTTGATAATTCCAACTAATTTTATATAATATTATTGGATCATTAATATAAAACAACAATAATTACAAAAAATAGTTAAAATATATATTAAAATAATCAAAAATATCAAAAAATAGTAAAATAACTACAAAAAAGTGTGATTTTGTGGACTAATCGTCCATTAGTGTTAAATACTAATTTTTAAGAAAAATATCAATAACATGAATAACGAAATAGGACGTAAATTAACTAGTCTTACGCTAATGACAATTATGTTAGCCGGTGGTATGACCATTGCAGCACCTTCAATGATGCCGCAAGCAGCAGCCGCTGGTCAACTATTTGTCTCCGCAGAAAACGCAAATTTCAATAATTATTTCGCTGGCATACAAGTCGTCGAGGTTATTGTAAAAGATCCAAAAGCAACTGAAGTTGATGAGAAGCAACAAGAGCCAACCGTAAAAGTAGATGAACACCTACTTAGATTGGCACAAGGAGCTGACGGTTACTGGTATGCATATATCGGTGACTCCACCAACATCAAAGCTGCATGGGATGCAAACAATTCTCCAACAGGAGGTTCCGATAACAACATTCACTTCGGACTATATGTTGGATCACCAGGTCAAACTGGCGAACCAGTATTGGACACTTCATCCGATGTAAACACATTCTACCAAGCCTCATCTATTGTCGCAAATGCACCAACTCTTTCATTCGTGACTGAAGCAGGTGCAAGATCAACTGCTAGTTCATCTACAGTTGGACAAGTAGGTATCTTGGCAGCAGATTGGCCTATCATACAAACCTTCGACTTTACCATCGAAACATTTGAAATTAAGCTAGAACAACCAGGAGCAGATGAAATAGTAGTCTTGACTCACGATAATGATGATATCGACGATTTCGCCGGTATCACACTAGATAGAAATGCAGCAACTAATAATGCTCATGTCCATCTAACCATTACTGATCAAGCACTAAACATCGACCCAACATCCGAAGATGTTGTTTTATTCAATGTAACTCCAGGCAGTGAAGGTGTATCCTTCAAAGCCTCCTCTGATTATACGAGTACCAGTTACAAAGCATTTGACAACTCATTTGACGATAACGGAAAATTAATCATCGATTACGACGCAAACAGCGCCGGTACAGATGTATTAACTGACGCCACCTCACTCGACGACGAAACAGCAGATAAGTATCTTATCTTCTGGGAAACCGCTGAGAACTCTGGTGTCTTTGTTAACACTGACGACGACGATGCATCAAATTTGAAAGTATCAGCAAGTGGAATCAGAGGAACTACAGCTACAATCGATTATAACGATTCTGCACAATCATTCGTGATTGCACATGACTTCGCAACAATCGATATGGATGTAGCCTCTGTAGGTGATGAATGGAACTCCGGTGAAGAAATGACAGTGGTACTTTATGATCAAGACTTAAACTTGAATACTGGTAGTGACGAAGACCTAACTGTAAAAGGTGGAACATTAGTCCCATCCTTACAAATTGGTTCTCCACTATCACTCAAAGCTAACGCAGTAGTATACGATACTTCTAGTCACACAGCAACAATTACTGACATGGATGGTACATCCGGCGGCGACGCAGGTGTAACTGCATTCAGTAAGATTGCAACTGTTGATACTAGTAGTCAAACCTTCGATACAACAGATACCTCATTCGTTGTAAATACCAAAATTACTGGTACAGAATGGGCAGCATTTGTTGCACTCGGTGGTGTTGAATACATCAACTTTGATGTTCAGAACTTAACTTCTGACGTAACTAATGTGAAAGTCGGAACAAGCTTCAATGACGCAACATGTGTCACTGATGCAGCTGTTGATCACAATAATGCCGGCTCAAGTGCAGGAAAAGAATATGCACAAATTACACCAATTGCAGATGTTTGTGATGGAAGTAGCGATGAAATATTCGTAACTTTCACTACAACCGATCTTAAACAAGATACTGCTGCTGAATTTGTAATAGACTTTTTCTCCTTTGGAGCATCAACTAACAATGCAATTTATAGAATCGAAGCTGAAGAAACAGGTGATAACACCGCAACATTTGAAGGTTCAATTGAATTTGTCATGTTAAATCAAATTAACAGTGACACAGACAGTGAAACCATCACATATGGTGCCGTTAATCCAATTCAAGATGATATTGATATCATCATAAACTTGGATTACACTGACGAGGACTCTCCAAGAGTTAACTACTTGGACCTCGGAGCAGATGGTGTTAGTACCCAAATAGCTGATCAAGAAGAAGCTCCAACCCACAGTGGTTCAGCTGACCTTGACATGGATAACTATAAAATTGCAGATACAGTTGTCGTAACCATTTCTGACCAAGACCTTAATGTCGACAGTGAACTAATCGATGTATACATTACCCAATCCGACAGTAAAGTTGGAGATGGATCCCACAGTGGATCTGGTGATCACATCATGGACATCACATTTGATGATAATCTTTGGACCGATCTTGATGATCAAAACTTCACAATTGTAGAGACTGAACCAGCTTCAGGTATCTTCGTTGGTAGTTTCCAAATTCCAGCAACATACAGTTCAACAGCATCATCAGTAACTAACGCTGGTGCTACAGGAACCGATATCGAAGTCAACTATCAAGACTTTAGAGATGGTTCAGGTAACACTATCGAAGTAGGAGACGTTGCAAGCGTTCGCGCAAACACCGGTTCCGTAGCTTTTGATAGATCTGTATACCCAGTTCCTTTCGACAGTGACGACTTTTCTGAACACGCTACAGCAGATGATACAGATGATCTTGCTGCAGGACCTGTTCAGACACATATCAGAATTACTGACGCTGACTTAGATATTTCAGCAGTCGGTGAAGACAGTGTACTATCATCAGTACTTGTTGTCAAGATTACCAGAGGTGCATTAACCACTGCTGACTTGATGCCATCTACTGCAGTTAGTGTACTTGAAGTATCTCCAGACTCTGGTGTATTCGAATATGACTTAGAAATACCATCACTACTTACATGGAGTGATAGTACTACAACTAAAGTCAATCAAGGTGATATTATCACCGTAACATACACTGATGCTCAAGATGCATCTGGTAAAGAACAAACCGTCACAGACTCTTCTAGCTTTGACCTTAGAAACGGTGTATTACAATCCGATAAATCCGTCTACTTAATTGGTTCAGATATGATCTTAACCTTAATTGAGCCAGACCTTGACCTCGATAACGAT
>Ga0315326_10000561_pt1 | contig 18150 bp, 18 predicted proteins | sample M180m32315metaG_FD_203457 | JGI IMG/M metagenome (GOLD analysis project Ga0315326, IMG submission 203457) | Ammonia-oxidizing marine archaeal communities from Monterey Bay, California, United States - M1 80m 32315 | ecosystem: Environmental > Aquatic > Marine > Coastal | place: USA: California... | reverse complement strand
TTCATAGGAAGCTACGGCAAGAAAAATATCTGATGCTTTAACACTTATTTTAAAATTAGTAAAATCGTTGTCTTCAAGAATTTTTATATTAGTTAATGCGCTTTCCACTAAAGCGTCAGGACAAGGAGATTTATATTTATCTATAATATTTTTTTCTAAAGAACCTGCATTCACCCCAATCCTTATCGAGCAATTATTATTTTTTGCTGCTTGTATAACTGACTTAATTCTATCTCTAGAGCCTATATTTCCAGGATTAATTCTAAGACACGCAGCACCTACTTCAGCAGCTTCTATGGCTCTTTTATAATGAAAATGTATATCAGCAATAATTGGAGTATTTACTTTTTTGATAATATTTTTTAATGCTTTAGTAGAATCCTTATCAGGACATGATACTCTCACTAGATCTGCTCCAGCATCAGTTATCATATTTATTTGATTGATTGTTCCATTAATATCTGTAGTTAGGGTGTTTGTCATAGATTGAACACTAATAGGACTATTTCCCCCAACAGGAACATTACCTACCATAATAGTTTTAGTTTTTTTTCTATTTATAGCTCTATATGGGCGTATATTCAATATTTTACCTTTTACTCTTCTATAAATTTAATTAAATTTTCAAAATTTAAAGAAATATTTCTTTTTACTTCTCCTGACGATCCAATATTATTTATTTTATTTCCATTTATTTGTATTATAATACCACCTGCATTGCCAGTTACTAATGTTAAATCTTCTTCATAAGGTAGTTTAATTTTTTCATCTTTTTTAATAATTTTGCTTACTAATATTTTAGAATTTTTATTTTGAATTTCTATCCAACTATCTGCAATAGCTTCAATATGAATAAAATCTATTGTTTTTATTTCTGAGATATCTTTTTCATTACTTTCAGTAATGGTTATGTCTACTTCTTCTTTAGTTAATAATTCAGCGTTATCTATATTTTTTAAATCAGTTTGATCTATTTTTATAGGCACTTGAGCTTCAATTTCATCTAATTTATTAGCAAGTGCTATTTCTTTATTAAGTTCTTCAGTTTTATTTTCTTTATTATAAATTATATTTTCTTTATTTAATTTATTTAAATTTTTATAAATTATTAAAAGTAAGAATAAAGAAATTACTGAAACTAATAAAATGTAAAATCTAGATAATTTAAACTTATAGGGTAATATTATTTTATGAGTATTATTTTTTAAATTAATTGTTTTAGCTATATTATCATTTATTAATAATTTAGGATTGATTTCTATCAAATTTAAATATGTTCTAATATGACCTAAAATAAATATATCATTAGATATTTCATTAAAATCCCCATCTTCTAATTTTTTTATAATATCTTCAGAAATATTTAGAGTTTGAGATGCTTCTTTGATTGATAAATTTTTATTTTCTCTAGCGATAATTAAATTTTTCTTAAATTCTTCAAGGTTTATTTCTTCAACTAGTTTTAAATTATTATTCAAATTTTTTCCTATTATTTAATTTTTATCAAGTTCAAAAGTAGAATGAAGAATATTTAAAGCTTTCTCTATGGAATTTTCATCTATTAGAACACTAATTTTAATTTCTGATGTAGAAATAACATGAATATTTATATTTTTTGATGCTAAGGCTGAAAACATTTTATTTGCAACTCCAGTATGAGTTCTCATTCCTAATCCTATAATTGATATTTTTGCCAATGAATTATTAGTAATTATTCTTTCAAACTCTATATCAATTTTATTTTCTTCCATAATTGATATAGTTTGTTCTAAATCTTTTCTAGAAACTGTATAAGTAAAATTAATATTCTTTCCATTTTCTGATCCAGTTTGTACAATCATATCAACATTAATATTAGCTTTACTTAAAGGACTAAATATTTTTGTAGCTACACCAGGTTTATCTAGTATATTAATAAGTGTTATATTAGCTTCATCCATACTATGAGCTATTCCGCTAACTAATTCATTTTCCATTTTTTTATCCTCTTTAGTTAAAAATGTCCCTTTTTCTCCTGTTTGACTTGATAAGACTTGAACAATTACTTCATGTCTCATAGCCATTTCGACTGATCTAGTTTGTAATACCTTAGCTCCTAAAGAAGAAAATTCTAACATCTCTTCATAACTAATTTTATCAAGTTTTTTAGCTTTTTTTACAATTCTAGGATCAGAAGTATATACTCCATCAACATCAGTATATATATCACACCTATCAGCTGAAATTGCAGCGGCAACAGCTACTGCAGAAGTGTCGGATCCTCCTCTTCCTAATGTTACAATATTATTTTCTGAATCTACGCCCTGGAAACCAGCAATAATTGGAATTTCTCCCTTATTCATAATTTTAAGTATAAGTTTATTATCAATTTTATTTATTTTAGCTTTGCTAAAATCACTTGATCCAATTATTGGGATTTGCCAGCCTAATAGGGGCTTACCTATTAATCCTATCTCTTTTAGCGCCATAGATATAAGCGCAATAGATTTTTGTTCACCTGTAGAAACTATCATATCATATTCAAGTTTATTATTATTTAAATTAAAATTTTCAGCCAAATTTATTAATTTATTAGTTTCTCCTGACATTGCAGAAGATACTACTGCGACTTGATTTTTATTATTTATTTCTTTTTGAATTAATGAGCAAACGTGTTTGATTTTATCAATAGTTCCTACTGAAGTTCCACCAAATTTCTGGACGATTTTTAACATTAAATTATACCTTAACATTTTTTATTTATTATATTTAAAAATATAATATAATTATATTCATACTTTGACTTGTTAAAAGTCGCAATATAGTTTTTTAAATAATTTAAAAATAATAGATTGGTTGTTTTTTTTGTCTCATAAAACTCTTGATAAAAAAGAAATAGAATTATTTAATAGCATATCTAGTGAATGGTGGGATGAAGAAGGAAGTATGTCTTTTTTACATTCTATGTCAGAGGTAAGAACTGGCTTTGTAAAGTCAGAACTGATAGAGAATTTTAATATAAAAAAAGAATATAATATGTTAAGTGGATTAGATATATTAGATTTAGGTTGTGGTGGTGGTATAGCTAGTGAACCATTATGTAGATTAGGTGCTAATGTAACGGGAATAGATGAATCCCAAAAATTAATAGAAGTTGCTAAACTTCATGCAAAAAATATGAATCTTAAAATAAACTATAAATGTGTTAGTATTAATTATCTCAATAAATTTAATAAGAAATATGATGTAATAGTTGCTTTAGAACTTTTAGAGCATGTGAATAATTTAAAAGATTTTTGTGAGATGATGACAAATTTAGTTAAGAAAGATGGAATAATTATTATATCTACTATTAATAAAACTCTTTTATCAAAAATATTTGTAATTGATATAGCTGAAAAAATATTAAAAAAAATTCCTAAAGGAACTCATCATTATGAAAAATTTATAAATCCTAGAGAAATTATAGATATTTTTAATAACTATGGTTTCAATAGTAAGTCTATTAAAGGTATGAATTTTAATCCTATTAGTAATAATTGGATGCTTACTGACAACACTTCCATTAATTATATTTTATCATTATCTAAGAAATGAGTTTACAATTTACAGTGCCATAACAGTGCTTATACTTTTTTCCTGACCCACATGGACACATTTCATTTCTACCAATTTTTTTTGATATAACTGGTGTATTTTTTTTCTTATTATTTTCATTATTATCTGCAGACTCTTTTACTAATGTAATATTTTCTTCTTTTCTCTCTGGTATCTCTGACGTAATTTCAATATTTAATAATATTGTAGTTGTTTGATTTCTAATATTTTCTAACATGCCTTGAAATAAGTTAAATGCTTCACTTTTATATTCATTTAAGGGGTCTCTTTGTGCATAGGCTCTTAATCCTATACCTTGTTTTAACTGGTCTAATTGCAATAAGTGTTCTTTCCAGTTTTGGTCAACAACTTGAAGCATAACTTGTTTCTCTATATTCTGCATATTTTCTATACCAAATAATTCTACTTTTTTAGTGATTTTTGAATCTGCAGATTCTTTAATATATTCTTTAAATTCTTTTTCTGTTACCCCGTCTTTTTTTGCCCAATTATTGAGTGCTAGGTCTAAACCTAATTTATTAAGAGAAATATTAAGGCCTTTTAAGTTCCATTGTTCAGCATAAGCTTTTTCAGGGATATTAATATCGACAAGATCATCTATTATTTCATTACGCATATTTACTATAGTTTCTGAAATATCATTTACCTGCATTAATTCTCTTCTTTGTTCATAAATTGCTTTTCTTTGATCATTCATAACATCATCAAAACGAAGAAGACTTTTTCTTATTTCAAAGTTTCTACCCTCTACCTTTTCTTGTGCTTTTTGAAGAGCTCTATTAACCCAATTATGAATTATGGCCTCTCCTTTTTTCAATCCTAACTTTTGTAATACAGTATCTAGTTTTTCTGAACCAAATATTCGCATTAGATCATCTTCTAATGAAAGAAAAAATTTTGATTCTCCAGGGTCTCCTTGTCTTCCGGATCTTCCTCTTAGCTGATTATCAGTTCTTCTACTTTCATGTCTTTCTGTTCCTATAACTAACAAACCACCACTTTCTAATGCTAACTTTTTATTTTCTTCAATATTATTTAGCTTATTTTTATTCATATCATTTAGCATATCTTTATTGCCACCTAATTGTATATCTGTTCCTCTTCCAGCCATATTTGTCGCAATTGTAACTGTATTTGGAACACCTGCAGCAGCAATTATATTTGCTTCTTCTGCATGATTTCTAGCATTTAAGACATTATGCTTAATTTTTTGTTTTTTAAGTAAATTTGATAACATTTCAGACTTTTCTATGCTGGTAGTACCTACAAGCACAGGTTGTTTGTTTTTATTAGCAATTTTTATGTTATCTATTACCGCATCCCATTTTTCTTCAGCTGTTCTATAAACTTCATCATTTTGATCAATTCTTATCATTTTCTTATGAGTAGGAACTGAAATAACCTCAAGGTTATATATTTCCATAAATTCATTAGCTTCAGTTAAAGCCGTACCAGTCATGCCAGCTAATTTAGGGTACATTCTAAAATAATTTTGAAATGTAACTGATGCTAATGTCTGATTTTCATTTTTAATAACAACATTTTCCTTTGCTTCTAATGCTTGGTGAAGGCCATCTGAGAACCTTCTACCTTCCATCATTCTTCCAGTAAACTCATCTATTATTACTACTTTATTGTTACTAACAATATAATCTTTATCTTTCTCAAATAATTTATTTGCTCTAACTGCTTGATTTATATGATGAACTATTCCTACATTTTCAGGCTCATATAAATTTTGACCTTTAAGTAGAGATTCTTCTTTAAGAATTTTTTCAACATTCTCATTCCCTTGTTCTGTTAGAGCTACACTTTTGGTTTTTTCATCTATATCAAGATCTTCTTCATTCAATTTGGGGATAAGTGTATTTATTATTTTGTATAATTCTGAATTATCTTCTGTCGGACCAGAAATAATAAGTGGAGTTCTAGCTTCATCAATTAAAATTGAATCCACCTCATCAACAATTGCAAAATTAAATTCTCTCTGAACCATTTGGTCAAAAGAAAATTTCATATTATCTCTTAAAAAATCAAAACCTAACTCATTATTAGTAGCGTATGTAATATCTGTATTATAAGCATTCTTTCTTTTTTCATCATCTAAATCAGGAATTATGCATCCTACAGATAAACCTAAAAAATTATAAATTTGTCCCATCCATTCACTATCTCTACTTGCTAAATAGTCATTTACAGTTACAATATGTACTCCTTTTCCTGTAATAGCATTTAGGTATGCTGGTAAAGTGGCAACTAAGGTTTTACCTTCTCCTGTTTTCATTTCAGATATTTTACCTTGATGTAATACTATGCCACCTAAAATTTGAGCGTCATAATGTCTTTGACCTAAAACTCTTTTGGAAGCTTCTCTTACAGTAGCAAAAGCTTCTGGTAAGATAGCATCCAAATCTTTATTTGCAGTATATATTTCTTTAAGTTTTAAAGTTGTGTTTTTTAATTCTTGGTCAGTAAGTTTTACAATACTATCTTCAAGTATATTAACTTTCTCTAGTATTAAATTTATTTTTTTTAAATACCTATCATTAGGTGTTCCAAAAATCTTTTTGGCTAGGTTATTTAGCATATATATTATCCTATATATTAGTTTTATAAATTTAATTAAATTTTTACTGCATTTTTTTTTGTCATTAGTCTATAAATTAATTACTTGTTTTATACTATAATTTAATAAAAAGAAAGATAATAGATTTGACACAAAAGTTTAAAAAATCTCCTTTGGCTCCAGAATCATTTCCTAGCTTGCCTAATATTCAAGGTATAAAATTATCAACTATCCATTCAGGAATTAGATATAAAAATAATTTAGATTTAAGTCTGATAACTATGAATGAAAAAACTAATGTTGCCTGTGTATTAACAAAATCTAGCACTCCATCTGCTCCTGTAATATGGTGTAAAAAAATTAAAAATGTAGGTAAAGCTAGAGCTTTAATAGTTAATTCAGGTAATGCTAATGCGCATACTGGAAATAAAGGTCTAAAAACAGTAAAAGATACAGTTGATCAAGTTTCTAGATATATTGGTTGTAAAAAAAATGAAGTATACGTTTGTTCTACTGGGGTAATTGGAGAATTTCTAAATACAGATATAATAACTTCATCAATACCTAAATTAGTTAAGCAAAAAAGCTCTTCATGGGAAGAAGTAGCTGAGTCAATTTGCACAACTGATACCTTTATTAAGGGGGCTAAGTCGAATTGTATTATTGATGATACAAAATATAAAATTGCGGGAATTGCAAAAGGTTCTGGAATGATATTTCCTAACATGGGAACAATGTTGGCATTTATATTTACTGATCTACCTTTACCTTCAAATATTTTAAATAAGTTATTAAAAGAGGCTGTTGAAAAATCTTTCAATTCAATTACTGTTGATGGTGATACTTCTACTTCAGATACTTGCCTTTTATTTTCTTCACATTCAAAATCTTTAAATAAACCTATAGAATTCATAGGAGATTACCGTTTAAAATTATTTAGAGAGTCTTTAGATAAGGTTTTACAAAATTTAGCAAAACAAATTGTATGTGATGGCGAAGGGGCAAGCAAATTCATTACGATAAACGTTAATTCTGTAAAATCATATAAAATTGCTAAAGAAATAGCATTATCAGTAGCTAATTCTTCTTTAGTTAAGACTGCTATAGCTGGAGAGGACCCAAATTGGGGAAGGATAATAATGGCTATTGGTAAATCAGGAAGTTTAATAAAGCAAGATAGTGTATCTATATCAATTAATAAAATAAAAATTACTTATAAAGGAGCGGTAGTTGCAAATTACAAAGAAGAAGTAGTTGCAAAAAAAATGAAGTCTAAAAATATTGTAATAGATATTAATATAGGCACAGGAATAGAAAAAGCAACTGTATGGACATGTGATTTAACGAAAGAATATATAAAAATTAATGCAGATTATAGGTCATAAATTTATTTTACCTTCACATTTTCCTTCTATTTTTGTGTCAGAATATCTGCTTTTCATTTTAAATATATTTTTGGTTAAAGAATAACTAAAAGATAAAGAGCTTTTTTCTTCTGTTTTATTTTCCCAACCTCCCATTCCAATAATAATTCCCCCATTACCTTTTCTAAATGAAACTTTTGCTGATTTTTTTATATTATTTATTTTGAAATAAATTTTGTGTACAGAAACCCTTTTTATAATTTTCCATTCTGCATATTGAGCTTCTTTATGAGACCAATATATGCCTTGACAGGAGAGTGTATCTTTATTTGAAGCAAGTAAGGTTGCTTTTGGAAAAATAATAAAAGTGATAATATATATTATAAATAAATTATTTTTTATAAGCATAATTTAATTTTTCCAGCCAGTAACATATATAATATTAAAAGGTATAGAAAAACATTTATTCTTACTGTAATTCTTTTTAATATAAATTTCTGCTTCATCAAATATTGATTTTGGTGTGAATGCTTTTGACCTAGCAATCAAATTATTTTTCTCATTAAATGACTTTATATCTGTTAGTAAGTCTCCAATACATGAATATTTTTTAATAGTCTTTTCTTGGTCAGCTATCGGCATTGTAAATCCGGCTCTTTGCAATAGAGTGCCAAGAGTTTTTATATCGCAAAAAGGAAAAATTCTTTGGTAAAGACCTCCTAATATTTTTTCATCTGCATATGCTAAACCCTCTGCTAAGGGAGATAAGGTTCCTTGTCCCCAAAATACCCCAATAAACAAGCCATTTTTTTTAAGAGAATTAAATATTTGTTTAAAAGTTCCAGGCAGGTCATTTACAGTATTTAAGCCTAATATACTGTAAACTAAGTTTAAAGAATTAGACTTTAGTGGAAGAAATTCTTCATCACTTTTAAAGTTAAGTATATTTTTTTCTAAATAATTATTTGTTCCAGTTCTATATAGATTTTTGATTAATTTAGTTTTTTCAATTTGTATTCCTACATTTATAATTTTTGAATTTAATTCAACTGCATATTCATAATTTAAATTAGTTTCTTTAATTCTTTCAGCAATCTCATCAGCAATTTCAATATATAAATTACTAGTTTGAAAAAAGTTATATTTTATATTCTTTCTGTTAAATATCTGTGTTACTGAGTTCTGTTTATTTTTATTCATATAAATTCTAAATAGTTTCTTTTCTTTTTTACATATATATATTATTTATTGTTTTATACCTAGAAATATTATTAGAGGCGCATATGAAAAAAATGATTGTATATACAGGTTATCTATGTGGATATTGTAATAGAGCTAAAAATTTATTAGTAGAAAAAAATATAGATTTTACTGAAATAAATATACATGATCAGCCAGAAAAAATGGAAGAAATGATTGAATTATCTGGCGGTAAAAGAAGTGTTCCTCAAATTTTCTTTGGAGATTTATACATAGGTGGTTCTGACGATTTATATAATATGAATATTGATGGAAAATTAGATAGTCTTATTGCTAGCGATACAAAATAAATGCGTGTAGCATTGGCACAAATGAACTCTGTTCCAGATTTAAACTTAAATATTAAAAATATACAAGATAATATAAAAGCTGCAAAAAATGATGGAGCAGATTTTATCTTATTTCCTGAAAATTGTGGTTTTATGGGGAAGGGAGTAGAAATGTTATCTAATGCCTTTGAAGAGTCTAGTCATCCTGTTTTAATAGCAGCTAGAGAAGCAGCAAATAAACATGGTATCTTTGTTTTGTTAGGCTCTATTGCGGTATTCCCATCTAAAGCTAATAGAAGTAAATTAGCAAATCGTTCACTATTTATTGATCGTCAAGGAAATATTTGTGGAAGATATGATAAAATAAATATGTTTGATGCGAATATATCAGCAAGAGAAAGTTATAATGAATCTCATAGGTATATTGCGGGATCGGAAATAGTAGCTGTAGAGAATGAACTGGGCAAAATTGGCTTAACTATCTGTTATGATATTAGGTCTCCTGAGTTATATATTAAATTATCTAGTTTAGGATGTAATATAATAACTATTCCATCTGCATTCACTGTAAATACTGGAAAGTTTCATTGGGAAGTTCTTCTCAGAGCTAGAGCAATAGAGACAAGTTGCTGGATACTAGCCCCAGCTCAAATAGGAATTCACTATAATAATAGAGAAACTTGGGGGCATTCAATGGTTATTGATCCTTGGGGTAATAAAATAGTAGAAGCTCAAAATAAACAACAACTTATTTATGCTGAGGTAGATGTAAATAAGTCAAAAGAAATAAAAAGTATTTGGGGAAAAAAATAAATTTATTTTATTTGAGCAAAAATTCTCTGTATCGCTTTTTCTTTTGGCTTAGTAATGATTATCTCCTCGTAATTTATAATTTTTAGATTTTTATTTCTAGCTAATTTGAGTAATTCTTGAGGCTCCAATAGGTAATTTTTATTATTAGGTTTCCCAAAAATATAATTTTCTGCAGTAAAAGTTTCGTAAAGTAGCTTTCCATGTAGCTTAATACTATTGATTATATTATTAAAAATAGGCCTATATAAATAATTTGTAACTATTACAACATCAAATTTTTTTTTTTGGAATGGCCAATTATTATTGCTTTCTATATCAAATTGTATAGGAAAAATAAGTTTGTTTTTTTTTAAATTTGAAAGCTTGTTTTTATTTTTATCTATACTCGTTACTTTATATCCAATAGATGCAGCATAGATACTATGTCTTCCATTGCCGCATGCCAAGTCTAGTAAATTTAAATTAGTATTACATTGAGGTAAATTATTTTTAATCCATTCTGATGGAGGAGATAAACAATTATTATTTTTAATTTTTAATTTTTTATTCATATTAAATGTATTATATATATATTTGTTTATTTTTTAAGTAGAATACTTACTAATCTTATATTTGTAGTATATTATATTTAGGTAATTGTATGATAAAATATGACCTTAAATGTGCAATGTCTCATTCTTTTGAGGGCTGGTTCGCAAGTTCAACAGATTATGAACAACAAGTAAAAGAAGGCTTATTATCATGTCCAATATGTGGTGATTTAAGTATTGAAAGAGCAATAGTTGCTCCAGCTATAAAGAAGTCTTCATTAAAAAAAGATTTAAAAAAGCTGAATATTCCAAATGCAGATGATATAGGCTTAAAGACTAAGATTAGAAGCTTAACTAAAGAAGTAGAGAAATATACTATAGATGTGGGAGATAATTTTGCTGAAGAAGCAACTATGATTTATAATGGAAAAAAGAAAAGCAGGCCTATAAGAGGAACGGCCACAAAAAAAGAAGAGAGAAAGCTTAAAAAAGAAGGTGTTCCATATATAAAATTACCATTAATTAAAGATAATTAATATATTGAAAGGTTAGAATAAATTTATGAGTAATAACGCTTCTAGAACTATTAAAGAATGGGCAGAATTAGCTAAGAAAGAATTAAAAGGAAAAGATAGTGATACACTTGTATGGAAAACTCCTGAAGGGATAGATATTCAACCTTTATATACTGAAAAAAATTTAGAAGGTCTCTCTCATTTAGGTGGATTACCGGGTTTAGAGCCTTTTTTAAGGGGGCCAAAAGCTAGTATGTATTCGGGAAGGCCATGGACTATAAGACAGTATGCAGGTTTTTCTACTGCAAAGGAATCAAATGAATTTTATAAGCGTAATTTAGCTGCTGGACAGATGGGCTTATCAGTAGCATTTGATCTTGCAACACATAGAGGTTATGACAGTGATCACCCAAGAGTTTCTGGAGATGTAGGCATGTCTGGGGTAGCTATTGACTCAGTTGAAGATATGAAATTATTATTTGATCAAATTCCATTAAATAAAATGTCCGTTTCCATGACTATGAATGGAGCAGTTTTACCAGTTCTAGCAAATTTTATAGTAGCAGCTGAAGAGCAAGGGGTTAAAGTAGAAGAACTCAGAGGTACTATCCAGAATGATATTTTAAAAGAATTTATGGTTAGAAATACATATATTTATCCACCTGCTCATTCCATGCGGATAGTTTCTGATATAATAAGTTATACTGCAAAGAGAATGCCTTTGTTTAATTCTATATCTATAAGTGGTTATCATATGCAGGAAGCAGGTGCCAATCAGGTACAGGAACTAGCATTTACTATTGCGGATGGTTTAGAATATGTTAGGGCAGCAATAAATAAGGGTTTAAAAGTTGACGATTTCGCGCCAAGGTTGTCATTCTTTTTTGCAATAGGAATGAATTTCTTTATGGAAATTGCTAAATTAAGGGCAGCTAGATGGCTTTGGGCTAGTTTGATGAGAAAGTATTTTAATCCTAAAAATAGAAAATCTTTAATGCTTAGAACGCATTGCCAGACTTCTGGAGTATCTCTTACAGAGCAGGACCCATATAATAATGTAGTTAGAACAACTATTGAGGCTATGGCTGCAGTCTTAGGAGGAACTCAATCACTTCATACTAATGCGTTTGATGAGGCAGTAGCTTTACCTACTGATTTTTCGGCTAGAATTGCAAGAAATACTCAGTTAATTCTTCAAGAGGAGACTGGTATAACTAAATCTATAGACCCTTTGGCAGGCTCTTATTATATTGAAGCTTTGACAGGAAGACTTATTGCTGCCGCCGAAAAAATTATTATTGATATTGAAAAAATAGGAGGTATGACTAAAGCAGTGGAAAAGGGTATACCTAAACAATTGATAGAAGAATCGGCAGCAAAAAGACAAGCTGCTGTAGATTCATCAGAATCTATTGTAGTAGGCGTGAATAAATATAAAGCTAAATCAGATTCAAAGTTTGACGTTTTAAAAGTAAATAATGATGAAGTAAAAGAACTACAAATTAAAAATTTAAAGATTTTAAAAAATAATAGAGATGAAATTGCATTAAATGAAGTTTTAGAAAAATTATCAAATGGTGCTAAAGATAATAAAGCTAATTTATTAGAGCTAAGTATAGAAGCGGCAAGAAAAAGGGCGACAGTAGGAGAAATTTCTTATGCTTTAGAAAAAATATTTCATCGGCATAAAGCAGAATATAAGGGAGTTGCGGGAATTTATGGAACTGAATTGCGTAAGAATGAGAATTTTATTTATGTTAAACACGCGATAGCTGATTTTATAAAGAAAAGAACTAGAAGGCCTAAAATACTAATTGTAAAATTAGGTCAAGACGGACATGATAGAGGTGCACATGTAGTTGCAAGTGCTTATGAAGACCTTGGTTTTGATGTAAAAGTAGGTCCTTTATTTCAAACACATAAAGAATCATCAGAAATGGTTGAGTCATTTAAACCTGATGTTGTAGGTGCCTCTAGTTTGGCTGGAGGGCACCTCACTTTAATACCAACTATGATTAAAGAAATAAAAAATAATGGGAATGAAAATGTTGTAATAATTGCTGGCGGTGTTATTCCTCAGGAAGATTACTTAGAGTTAGAAAATGCAGGAGTTGATGCTATCTTTGGACCAGGAACAAATATTACCGATGCAGCAAGAAGAGTTTTAGGTTTAATTGAGCAAAGACCTAATATTAAATAAGATATATTTAAAAAGATTTCTTGACTGATATCATTTTCAGTTTTATTAACTCATTGAATATTATTTAAAGGATTATTTTTATGTCTAGAGTATGTGAATTAACAGGTAAGAAAGTTATGTCTGGTAATAACGTTAGTCATGCTAAAAACAGAACTAGGAGAAAGTTTCTTCCTAATCTTCAAAATATTTCTCTTTTCAGCGAAATACTTAAAAAGCCTGTTAGATTTAAAGTATGCTCAGGTGCAATTAGAACAGTTGAAAAAAAAGGTGGAATTGATAAATTTTTAGCTTCTGCTTTTGAAAAAAATTTATCTGATAATGCAATTTATTATAAAAAACTTATAAAAAGTAAAGAGACTGTTAAAAATTAGTTTGGTACTATTTTTTTTTATTAGAGCTTTTATTTTTATCAAATAAAATAGCTAGCTGATTGGTAATAGCACTTCCTAGCTGGTCTACTTCTACTATAGTTAGTGCCTGTTTGTAATATCTGGTTACATCATGACCTATTCCAATAGCTAATAATTCTATATTTGACTTGGTTTCTGTTTTCTTAATAATTTGTCTTAGATGTTTATCTAAGTAGCTTCCAGAATTTGTACTTAATGTAGAATCGTCTACAGGTGCTCCATCTGAAATAACCATTAATATTTTTCTTTTCTCTATTCTTTTATTTAATCTTTCTACTGCCCAAGCAATAGCTTCTCCATCAATATTTTCTTTTAGTATACCTTCTCTTAACATAAGTCCTAAATTAGTTTTAGATCTTCTCCAAGGATTAGAAGCACTTTTATATATTATATGTCTTATTTCGTTTAATCTTCCAGGATTGGAAGGTCTTCCATTTTTAATCCACTCATCTCTGGCTTTGCCTCCTTTCCATGAACGTGTAGTAAAGCCTAATATTTCTACCTTGACTCCACACCTCTCAAGAGTTCTAGTCAATATATCTGCACTTAGTGCCGCGACAGTAATAGGTCTTCCTCTCATAGAGCCTGAATTATCAATTAATAATGTTACAATAGTATCTTTAAATTCTGATTCTATTTCTTCTTTATAAGATAGTGATTGAAGAGGGTTTATAATTATTCTAGGGAGCCTTGAAGCATCTAATACTCCTTCTTCCAAGTTAAATTCCCACCATCTATTTTGCTGTGCCATTAGTTTTCTTTGAAGTCTATTGGCTAATTTAGAAATTATATTATCCATATTATCAATTTGTTTGTCTAGGTTGTTTCTCAATCTGAGTAATTCATCTTGATCACATAACTCTTGGGCATATATTGTTTCATCATATTTTTTAGTATAAGCATTATAATTAAAATTATCCTTATCCTCCTTTGGAGAAACATAAAAAGGATTAGCATCTTTACTGTTTTCGGAGTCTGAATTTTCATCTTCTATTATATCAGTATCCATATCTTCTTTTTCTGATGATAAATTTTCTTCAGATTCTGTATCTTCTTCATTTAAATTTTGATTTTCATCTTTTTGATCTAGGTCCTTAGTATCATCTTGACTATTAGTATCATCTTGATTGTCATCCTGGTTATCTTCTTCTATTTCCGCATCTGATTGAATGGATTGAAGTTGTTCAGCTAATTTAAGTGAAATATTTGAAAAATCTTTTTGTTTTAGTATATTTGACTTTAGTTTTTCTATATTATGATCAATAGCTACTTCTATATCTTTTCTCCATATCTTAGTAATCTCTGATAAGTTTTTAGATAATTTTTTGTTAGTTAATTTTTCTTGTATAATTAATTTTGCTGCATCTTCAATAGCCACTTCATTTTTATTCATTAATTTGTTTATTTGACTATCTTTATATTTACCTTCCATATTCTTTTCTAAATTAGTTTTTATTCCAGAATATTCTTTTATTCCGATAGCCTCATAACGAGCAGATTCTATGGAGTCAAAAATTTTATTTGCTACTTTAGATTTGGGTTTTAAAGATTCATGTATGTACTTATTATGATATTTAAATTTAAGTGCTATGCTATCTGCCACACCCCTAATTTCTTTTTTTTCTATGTCTTCAAGTTTAATACTAGGTAATGGAAGTGTAACTGATTCTTCGTTAACTTCTGATTCTGGACCAAAATTTACATTAATATTCTTTTTTTTAGAAATTGCTCGTAAAGTTGAAGAAATAGATTTCTTAAAATCACTAATTTTAATATTTTTATCAGACATTATTAGGATCTATAATTTGTTTTTCTATAATCGCTGATAACCATTCTTCTGGAAGCAGTTCTCCAAAACATCTTTGATAATATTCACTTAATGTAGCTCTCTCAGTTTCATCACATTTATTTAAAAATGAAACTTTAAATGCATATGAAATATCTTTAAATATTATACTATTTTCAGCCCATGTTATTACTGTTCTAGGTGACATAACCGTAGACAAGTCGCCATTTTTAAAACCATTTCTTGTTAAATTAGCTATTTTGACCATATTCAAAATATTTTCTTTATTTAGAAAGTTTTCATTCAAATCTGAAATTTTTGAATTTATGATTTTTGATTCTACTTCTTCAGATAAATAATTTAAGGCTGTAACTACATTCCAACGGTCCATTTGCCCTTGATTAATTTGCTGAGTTCCATGGTATAAACCAGTTGTATCTCCTAAGCCCACTGTATTGGAGGTGCCAAATAATCTAAAATATTTATGAGGGCTTATAACTTTACTTTGGTCTAAGAGGGTAAGCTTGCCATCCGCTTCTAATATTCTTTGTATAACAAACATGACGTCTGGTCTTCCAGCATCATATTCGTCAAATACCAATGCTGTAGAAGACTGAATAGCCCATGGTAAAATTCCTTCATTAAATGTTGTTATTTGTTTTCCTTCTTTTAAAATAATAGCATCTTTACCAATTAAATCTATTCTACTTATATGGCTATCTAGATTAATTCTTACACATCTCCAGTTTAATCTAGCAGCTATTTGTTCTATATGTGTAGATTTTCCAGTACCATGTAAACCTTGTATTAATGTTCTTCTATTAAACTTAAATCCTGCTAATATTGCTAAAGTTGTTTCTTCATCAAAATAGTAGTTTTTATCTATTTCAGGAACATATTGATCTTTTTCTAAATAAGCTGGTATTTCCATATCTATACTTATACCAAAAGCTTTTTTTGAATTTATTATAGTATTTGGTTCATTACGTAATATATTTTTATCCATATTTTTTTATTCCTGATTTAAGTTTAATAGTTATCTATTATAGTTTTGTATGCATCATTAATTTCAATTAGCTTGTTATTAGATTTACTATATTTGTTAGCATCTGGATGGTATTTCTTGACCAAAACTTTATATTGTCTTTTTATATCTTGCAAGGAAGAATCTAACGATAAATTTAATTTTTTAAATGCCTTACTAATTTTATTATTTTTATCTTTATTATCTTTATTATTTTTATTTTTGTATTTTAATATACCTAATTCATCATTTATACCATAGTTATTTTTGCTATTCATAGGCCAAGTAGGAAGATGCCAAGTAAAGTCCGCCTTAAGTTCCTTTTCTATTTCTTTTTGAGATAAACCTGAAAAATAATTCCAGTTTTTATTATATTCCCTTACATGCTCCAGACAAAACCATCTAAACTCTCTTAAACACTCTCTATTTTTAGGAGCTCTATATATTCCCTTATTATTGCACTTTTTCCATTCACAATACTTAACTAACTGAAGATTATCTGAATTTTTACTCATGGATTTTATTTATGTTTACCGAATGTTTCATTTTGTAGTATTTATATTATAATTATTTATTTCATGAAAGATATTATTTATGATTACTGGCAAGAGAAAAAAAAGAATAGAAAAAATAATTAGTGATAATTTAAATCCTATTTATTTAGATATTGTTGATGATAGTAAAAGCCATCAAGGACATCAGCAGGCACCAGAACTGGGTGAAAGCCATTATAATGTTACTATTATTAGTAAATCTTTTTCAGGTATTAGTAGATTAGAAAAAGAAAGAATTGTATATAAATTACTTAGTGAAGAGTTTAAAAATGGTTTGCATGCATTATCATTAAAACTAAGTGAAAAATAACTATTTATTTTTTTTTACATAAAAATTAGGAAAATATTGTTTAATTACTTCGTTATTTTCGTTCCAACTATAGCATGAATTTATTAAGCTGGGAGCCTTAGAGGTATCTATTTTTTTATTTTTATTGGAATTATATGAGTACACAGTCTGAAAAGCAGTAGTAGCGATGGGAAATAGCAGTTCTACTAAATGTGTACAACCTTTTGTACCCCCCACTTTTAAATATACATTTTTTCTAAAACCTCTTCCAATCGTTAATCCTATTAAACTTTTAAAATTTGGAATGACTTCCGGACAAATACTATAAGGATAGTTATCCATTATAGTGATAACATCTAAAATTTTTAAGTTATCATTTAAAGTGAGTCTAATTGTCATATCATGAATTGCTGTACCAGCTTTAACATTCCCTCTATGGTCACTTTTAAAACTGTAAGTTTTTGTATCTTTTAGATGTCCTTCTATATCCCATAGGCCATCTTCTCTTAAAAAGCCTTCACAGTGAACATTTCTATTATGAATTTTTTCTCTTTTATATGGTGTATTTATAGTCATAAATTTACTCTCGTTTTTATAAAGTTAAAGTTAAAAATATAGTTATTGTAAATAAAGATATTATAGTAGATGTCATTAGGTAATTAGCTACTTTGTCAGGTTGAACATTATATTGTGACGCAAACAAATAGGTAAATATGGGTGCAGGTAAAACTCCTTGTAGTAATATTATATTTTTTGCAATTCCATCAATATTCAACCATTGAGTAATTAAATAAGCCAAAGAAGTGGCAATAAATATTCTTAAAATGATTAATATAATTATTTTTGACTCTACTTTATAGGATATTTTATTAAGTGAAATTCCCATAGTAAAAAGAAGTAGAGGTATGGTTATTCCAGCAAGGACAGTCGTAGTATTAGTCAAAGTTTTTGGAAGTTCAATATTTAGAAAGTT
>Ga0315326_10000556_pt1 | contig 18284 bp, 18 predicted proteins | sample M180m32315metaG_FD_203457 | JGI IMG/M metagenome (GOLD analysis project Ga0315326, IMG submission 203457) | Ammonia-oxidizing marine archaeal communities from Monterey Bay, California, United States - M1 80m 32315 | ecosystem: Environmental > Aquatic > Marine > Coastal | place: USA: California... | reverse complement strand
TTTTACGTTTCGGAGGAGAAGAGAACCTACAGGCCCATAGTCGTATGTTGACCGAAAGCCACCGTAAATATCTGCTGATTGGAAAATAATTCCACGCCTTTTGGAGAGGTTTACGATTTTTTCCATTAATGAGTCTATAGGTTCTGCTTGTTCCATTTGGAAAATGGTAACGCCGGTTTGGGCTGGTGCCGTGTCATTAGGTGAATCTTTAGGATTGTCTTGTCGAAGAAAGATCTGATGGTAACGGTTTATGCTTTAGGTATTTAGCATTTTCGTGGAACGCATCCGTCGTTCTAGGAAGTGTTCAATGGCTTGAGTAGCTATGTTTTCTACTTCTTTAGTGGTATTTGATTCAGGGGCGTTGAGCGCTTTCCCTAGTTCTCCCCCAAGAATGTTCTGCAGAAGTAAGATAGCGTCCTCACTTACAGGAATTCCTTTTCGGTGGGCTTGACATAGCAAGCCGCCTTCTGTGGCGGAGTAGGAGACAACGTTTTTTTCAGTGCAATTTACGCAATGCATTACTTGTGGATTCGACCCTTCTAATGTCATTAATTTTAGAAAGAAACCTGGGACTATAAGTGGAGAACTTCTTTGTTCCAACGATTTGAGAGCTTTAAGGAGCATTTGGTGCATGTCTTCAGCAGGTTCTCCTGGGAGCGCTACCTGGTCTACGGCTTCTAACATCGCTGCTGCTTTTGTTAAACGATTCAAATCTTCTCGTATTTTCGGGAAGTAATCGATAGTTTCGACTTGTGTAATGAGGTGTAATTCTGATTTCCCTTCATGGATCTGAAGTGCCACATGGGAGGTTTGTTCTAATCTGGATCCGAATTTGCTTTTTGTTTTCCGGATGCCTTTCGCTACCCCACGAATCATACCTCGGTCAGGGCTGAGCAAAACAATGATTCGGTCTGCTTCTCCCAACTTGTATGTACGCAGGACAATACCTTGTGTCCTGTGGTAGCGGCTCACAATTCACCGAACCGTCTAGTGCGTCGTTGATACTCCTTAATTGCTTCTTGAAAAGTTGTTCGTGTGAAATCTGGCCATAGATCTTCAAGGAAGAGAAGTTCGCTGTACGCCGATTGCCAGAGGAGGAAATTGGATAGGCGTTCCTCTCCTGAGGTTCGAATAATAAGGTCTGCGTCAGGCATTTGATTGTTGTACAGGTATGTTGAAATCTTTTTTTCGGTAATTTTTGTTTCGTCAACTCCTGATTTAATGATTTCCTTAACGGCGTCAACGAGTTCGGCTCTTCCCCCATAGTTGAATGCAACTGTGAATACAAGGCCAGTATTTTTTTTCGTAAGTTGCCTTGCTTCTTCCATGTCATTTAAAAGACCCTTAGGTATTCTCCAGTTCTCTCTTCCAATGAACTCAATCTTTACATTACGTTCGTGGAGTTCGTCTCGCCTTCGTCTGATGGTTTCGCGATTGAAGTTGATTAGGAACTGCACTTCTTCTTTTGGTCTTTTCCAATTTTCTGTTGAGAAACCATAAACGGTGAGCCAAGGAATTCCTAGTTCTATCGCTCCTTCGATACATTCAAATAGGGCTTCTTCTCCTTGAAGGTGGCCAACTGTCCTACGTAACTGTCGTTTCTCAGCCCAGCGCCCGTTTCCATCCATGATAACGCCGACATGATTTGGCATTGTTTTTGGATCAATTCCAAGTTCTCTAATTTTGTTAATGCTGAGTCGCTTTGTTGTCACATTGAAACGCTATCTCTCTCTTCGATGCTATGGGTGTATTTGCGCATTAGATGTTGTTGCATCAGCTATCCACCTTTTCGCATGTTCTGGGATCTAGGTTTTGGCCATGGCGTCAAGTCACGGAAATTGGGCAAATGAAGTAAGGTATTATCATGGGAAAGGAAATGCTCCGCGTCGATCAATACATATCCCATTTTTCGCAGTTCTTGTGTTAGGTCTTTCTATTCTCACCGTCGTTGCGTTGGTCCTTGAGATCTCGTGATCTAAGGATGAAACAGGTTTCGTTTCAGTAACCAAGTCTTTCGATTTGATCTGGCCGTTTTTGCCAATTCTTGTCAACATTGACTTGCAATTCAACGAAAGCACCTTCTGCTAACTGTTTCCTAACTTCGGTACCTACTTTCTTTAGATTTTCTCCCTTATGCCCGATGACGATTCCTTTTTGACTTTCTCTCTCTACAAGAATTTCTATTCGGATTCGGGGCCATTCCCATTCTGTAACACGGGTAGCGATGGAGTGCGGTAATTCTTCTTTCATTATTCGAAGGAGTTGTTCCCTAACGAGTTCTGCTACGAAATCCCGATCTGACATATCAGTGGTTTGGCCATCGGGGTAGAACATTGGACCTTCAGGAATCTTTTCTCTGAGGTATTGAAGCAACACGTCAAGCCCCTCCCCAGTTCGTGCTGAAACTGGAAAGTATTCTTCAAAATTGAATTCTGAAGCTTCAATTAATCTTTCTGCAATCTGACTTTTCTTTGCTTTATCACATTTGTTAACTAGCACAATTGCTTGGCTTGGTAGTTTTTCTGCAATGAAACGATCACCGGGACCTATTTGTGCCGTTGCGTCCAATACGAGGCACATTAGATCGATGTCGTTTAGGGCTGAGACAGCTTTCGTGTTCAATCTTTCACCTAAAGATGTTCGGGGTCTGTGGATTCCTGGTGTATCCACGAAAATGATCTGAGAGTTAGCCCCATGAAGTACGCCCCGTATTTGATGTCTGGTTGTTTGGGGCTTATTTGAAGTGATTGCTATTTTTTCGCCACACATCTTATTAACCAATGAGGATTTCCCGACATTAGGCCTCCCAATAATTGATACGAAACCTGAGTGATAGTTACCTTCAATCTCAGTTGTGGTTTTGCCATTGCTTTCATGGTTTTCTTGAGGAGTGTTCATGTGATTTCCGACGTTGCTGGGGTGAATAGCACACGCGCTATTCTGCGCCCTTGAATTCTTTCAACTAAGAAGTGATGGTTATCCATTTGGATAACTTCCCCTACTTTGGGGACATGCCCAAGTGTATTAAAGATAAGCCCGCCGACAGTACTCCAATCACCTTCCGGTAGATCAATATCAAGAATTGCATCTAAGTCGTCTAGATTGGCTCTTCCGTTCACTCGGAGCCTACCGTCTTCTAGTTTTTCTATCATTGGTGGTTCCACATCAAATTCATCAACTATTTCTCCGACAACTTCTTCAATTAGATCTTCAAGAGTTACTAAACCTGCTGTTCCTCCGTGTTCATCTATCACTATCGCTATATGGAATGTATCAGCTTGCATTTCTCTCAGTAGTTGCGAGATTTTTTTTGACTCTGGCACAAACACTGGTTTTCTCATGATTTGAGCGACAGGTTCAGCGTTACCTCCATCTCGAAGAGACTTCATTAGTTCTTTTGAGTAGACAATGCCGGTTATATCATCAATATTTTTTTCGTAGACTGGTAGTCTGCTAAATCCTTTCTCAATAACGATTTCAATAGCTTCATTTATGGTTTCTGTAGTTTTGACAGCGATTATGTCGGGTCGAGGAACCATTACTTCGTGGGCGACAGTGTCTCCGAATTCAATTACGTGTTCTATTAGCTGCCTCTCGTCTTCGTTGATAGCATCACTTGCCGCTGCTTCTTCTGCGAACGCGAGCAGTTCTTCTTCTGACACTTCACCCTCTGAGATCCCATTCGGGATTGTTGCTCCCATACGTCTCACGATTCCGTTTGTAGCCCACCGAAGCGGTGCTATCGACGATAGGAGTTTTACGAGAGGTGCTGCTCGTGTTGCGCTTCTATCAGGGTGAGCTAGCGCCCAGCTTTTTGGTAATGCTTCTGCTACCGCATAAAGAATTATGAGCTCCACTACAGAAACTGCTGCTAATTCCCATATGCCCCAGTGGCGCAGAACTAAGGCTGCGATGATCGTTGCTGCCCCGATCTGGCATGCTAGAACCATGAAGAGGATCGGATGAAGCACGTGTTCTCTTCTTTCTATGAGTTCACGCAAAATACCTGCTCCTTTTCGTCCTTCCTCAACTAAAGCCTCCGCGCGCGCTGTACTTACTCTTGTGATAGCGGTTTCAGCTGAAGCAAGTAAAGCAGCTGCCGCTACGAGAGCGATTAGGGCGATAAGTCCTATTATCTCTGGTTGGCTCATGATGCGTATAAGTCGGCGAGCAATTGCTTCTCGCGACGTTTCATTATGAGGGAATCATCTGAGCATGCGTGGTCGTATCCAAGGATGTGTAATATTCCGTGTAAGACAAGTAGCGCAATTTCTTCTTCAAAATCTTTGTCTTGCCTTACAGCATTTTGTCGCGCTATGGCTGGGCATATTATTACATCTCCTAGAAGTTGCGGGGTATCAGCTTCTGTGTGACCTATTGCATCAATTGGGAATGCCAAAACATCTGTTGGCCCTTTTTTACCCATGTGCGTTGAGTTAAGTTCAGACATTTTTTCTTCATCTACGAAAATCAGATTAAGTTCACCATTCGGCGCATTTTCTGCCTTGAGGGTTGCTGTGGCAAGTTTTTCCCACCGGTTAGTTTCAATGCCTGCTTCTGGGTGGGTTGCAGAGAGTTCTGTCCCAACGAAAACCATCAAGAGGTTTTCTCTCTTTCTGATCGTTTTTCGTATGCGTCCACGATTGCTTGGACAATTCGGTGGCGTACAATATCTCGGCTTGTTAAATGGACAAAAGAAATGTCATCAATTCCGCGTAGGATACCTTCTAACTCTCCTAGTCCTCCGCGCCCACCGGCGACATCAATTTGGGTCATATCTCCTGTAACGACCACTCTTGAACCGAATCCGATTCTCGTAAGGAACATTTTCATTTGTTCTGGGGTAGTGTTTTGGGCTTCATCCAGGATTACGAAGGCGTCGTTCAGGGTACGTCCACGCATGAATGCTAGAGGAGCTACTTCAATGATGGCTTCTTCTAGGAACCGTTCGACACTATCTATTTCCATCATGTCGTAAAGGGCATCATAAAGAGGGCGAAGGTATGGATCGACTTTTGCCATAAGGTCACCTGGTAGGAAGCCAAGTCGCTCTCCAGCTTCAACAGCTGGTCGGGTAAGGATTATTCGCCTAACTTCTTTCGCTTGCAATGCACGTACTGCCATTGCGATGGCAAGCCAGCTTTTCCCTGTCCCTGCTGGCCCAATGCCAAATGTGATGACGTTATTCGCTATAGCTTCTATGTATTGTTTTTGTCCTTGAGATTTTGGTCGGACGTTCCGTCCTCTAATTTTAAGAATTTCAGAACCAAATATGTCTGATGGTTTTTCATCGGCAAGTACCATATCAATTGACCTTCCTAGACTCGTCGCATCTATTACATGGCCGTTCTCAAGCAATATAACCATTTCTTCAAAGAGTGCTCCGACTTTCGCAGCGCTTTCTCCTTGTATTGATATCTGATTGCCGCGGGCGTGGATGGTTGCATCGGGGAAGGCCGCCTCAATTGACTTGAGATGCAGGTCTCGTTCACCAAATAGGCCGGGCATAAGGTGGTTGCCTGGGATGCTAATTTTGACATTGGATTCACTCATCGTCGTTTCTAGGGTATTCCAATCAGATGAGATTGCCAAGATGACTTCCAAGTTCGCTCAATTGGTTAAGCATTAGGGAATTTCAATAATGATTTTGCCAACGTTTAGATTCTTTTCCATCCTATTATGAGCTTCCCCTATATTACTAAGTGGTTGGATGGTATCGACACAGACTTTAAATTCGCCGTCAGTAAATTTTGGAAGCATTTCGTTGCTAAATTTTTCCGTCAGATCAATTTTTTCTTGTTGGGAACGAGATCGTAGAACTGTTCCGATCAGCTTTAATCGTTTTTGGAGAAGGATACCGAGATCAATTTCAGGTTTCCCCACCCCCATTAAACCCACTTGCACGATCGTTCCTTTGGCGGCGATTGCTTTAAGGTTTCTCGCTAGGTATTCCCCTCCCACTAAGTCGACTATGACGTTGACCCCATTATTGTTCGTCCATTGACTGACTTCCTTCACATAATCTTGCTTCGTGTAGTCAATTGCTAATTCTGCTCCAAGCTCTTTACAGATATTAGTTTTTTGGGTTGAGGCGGTAGTAGCTACGCGAGCCCCAATAATTTTCGCTATTTGAATTGAAGCGGTGCCCACTCCGGATGCTCCGGCATGGATAAGACATAATTGGCCTGCTTCGAGGTTGCCTCTATGTACAAGCGCATCAAATGCGGTGAGCCAAGCTTCGGGTATTCCGGCTGCTTCCTGTATTGAAATATTCTTCGGTACTGTCATGACTTGTCTTTCATGTACCGTGAGAAATTCTGCATACGCCCCGCCTGCAACGATTCCCATGACCGTGTCGCCTTCTTTGTAGCGTGTTGCTTCATCACCATTTGCGATAACAGTACCTACAAACTCAAGTCCTGGTATCTCATATTCCGCTGGTGGGCCAGGGTAAAAACCTTTTCTTTGGAGAATGTCAGCTCTATTTAATGCAGTTGCTTGCACTTTAACCAACAGTTCGTTTTTAGCTGGTTTTGGCGTAGGGATCTCTTTTATTTGGAGTACTTCTAGGCCTCCATATCCTTCAAGCACGACTGCTTTCATTAAATTTTCCTATTTACCTGTGCTTGTTCGCGTAGCTCATATTTCAAAACTTTACCTGATGCGTTCAGAGGCAGAGTTTCAAGAAACTCAATAACTCTGGGAGTTTTATAGTTTGCCATTTCTTTCCTGCACCAATTGATAATTTCGTCGGCAGTGGGTGTTTGCCCGACGGTTGGCACAACGAAAGCATACCCAATTTCGCCCATGCGTTCGTCAGAAACTCCCACAACCGAAACTTGTCCTATATGCGGGTGGCGCAGCATAGTTGCTTCAACTTCTGCGGGGTAGACGTTAAAGCCACCGTGTATGTACATGTCTTTCTTTCTGTCGGTTATTGCGATATTTCCTTCCGAATCCATAATTCCGATATCGCCAGTATGGAGCCACCCGCTCTCATCAATGGTTTCCGCTGTTTGTTCGGGATCATTAAGGTATCCAATCATTACGTTATAGCCTTTGACAACAATTTCTCCGGGCTTTCCTCGTTCAACTTCGTTCCCGTCATCGTTAACGATTTGGACGGTCATTCCAGGCATCGCTCTTCCTGATGTCTTTGCGATAGTTTCTGGATCGTCGTCATGTCGGCACATCGTTGCCAACCCAGAGCCTTCGGTTAGGCCATATCCAGTAACAACTTTTTCGAAACCCAAGTGTTCCCTCATTTGAATTATCATCTCCACGGGAATAGCTGCCGCCCCTGTTACTGCAAGTCGAAGAGATGACATATCAAAGTTTTCCAAATTCGGATGGTTAAGGATCGTTTGGTAAATAGCGGGAGGCCCTGGAAGCATTGTGATTTGGTCTTTGGGTACTCGTTCCATTACTTGTTGAACATCAAAGACGGGATGCGGGAGGATACATGCCCCTTTCATTAGACAAGCTAAAATTCCAGCATTTAGGCCAAATGAATGGAAGAAAGGGTTAATGATTAGATAACGATCCCCTTGTTCAAGTCCAATAATGTCGGCCCAATCGTTGTATCCTCGAACGATTGCAGCGTGGGTTAACATGGCTCCCTTAGGTGCCCCTGTTGTGCCAGAAGTAAACATGATGTGGCAGAGGTCTGTTCCAGCAACTGCATCTTTGCGTTGGCTGAATTTTTCTTCTGAACACTCGCTGGAACGTTCAACGAATTCGGAGAAGAGCGTTGTTCCTTGATTTGGATTTCCTCTGAGAATGATGATTTCATCTAGATTTTCTTCAGCATCGGTTTCTTTGAGCAAGTCAACATAATTAATGTCTAGAAAATCTGTCACTGTGAAGAGAATCTTTGCTTCTGTTTGTTCAAGTACGTATGCTGCTTCTCTTCCTTTAAACCTAGTGTTTATCGGTACTAGCACAGCGCCTGCTACGTGCACCCCAAGAGCGGCTACGACCCATTCCCATGTATTGGGTGCCCATATGGCTACTCGATCACCTGCTTTTATTCCAGTAACGATAAGTGATTTGGCAGCATGGTGTATTGCTTGCTTTAGCTTAATAAAGCTCCAATCTATTTCTCCATCAACGAGTGCTTGCTGATCGCCGTAGGTTTCACAAGATGCATCTATGAGTTCAGGTATGGTTCGCCAATTCGCTTCATCCATGGTGGTTAAGCCTATAGCGAGTTTCGGTGTCAAGCGAACAGAGGGATTGGTTCCTACTGAAGCCCGCCGTAGGTTCCCCCTGCTACAGGGATAGCCGCACCAGTGATGTAGCCTGCTTGTTCAGAACAAAGGAACGCTGCTATCTTCCCAAAGTCTTCTGCTGAGCCTATTTTTTTTGCTGGAACTGCGTTTGCTAAATCTTCTAAATTTTTGTCACCGTATAGGTCTTTGACACGGTTAGTAGCGTGGAATCCTGGCTGAATAGAGTTAACGGTTATTCCATCGGCAGCGATTTCCAATGCCAGAGTTTTTAAAAATCCTGTTGCCCCCGCTCTTGCCGTATTTGAGAGCATGATATTTGGTATCGGTTGACGAACGGAGATGGATGTAATCGCAAGGACTCTCCCCCATTGGTTATTTTGCATGGCAGGTACTGCTGCTTTACACATTGCAACTACTGACATTAGGTTAAGCTCTAAGGCTGACAGGTATTGATCTAGATCGGTTGACTCAAATGTTCCTGGTGGAGGCCCCCCAGCATTTGTTACGAGAATATCAATGCTTGAGCCCAACATTTCGTTTGCTTTTTTAACAAGTTGCGTTGACCCTTCAACTGATGAGACATCTGCGATGATCGGTATCGATTCTGGAATGTTTTCTGCGGCTTGGTGAAGTCTTTCTTCGTTCCGGCCAGAAATTGCGACTTTACAGCCTGCATCAGCTAATGCTTTTGCAGTTTCATAGCCGAGACCAGCAGAAGAAGCCGCTACAAGTGCTGTTCGTCCAGCAATGCCTAAATCCATATGTAAATCGTAGCCGTTAGAAGGGGATTTTTCTCTCCCCTATTTATTTGTTACGAATTATCTAACGCTCGCCCAAGAAGTACCTTTGATAGATGCCTTCTATAATCTTCTTGGCCGTGAATGTCCGATGGAGGAGATAGGCCGTCATCGGCTAGGTCTGCTACATCCGAGTTTGTTTCCCCGGATCTGAGCGCTGCTTCAGCTGCGGATGCGCGAACAGGCGTTGTTCCCATGTTGATCATCCCTATCCCTGGGTTATCGCTATGTTGAAGTGCGCACCCTACGATTGCCCAATCTTGGGCTCTGCGGTTGAATTTTTGGAAAGACCACTCTTGGCCTGTAAATTTCGGAAATTGTATTTCCATTAAGAGTTCATCTTCAGCGACAGCTGTTTCCCAAAAATCAGTGAAGAAATCGTCAGCTTCTACTTTTCTCTCTCCATTAGGTCCCGCAATTAGCAGAGTTGCTCTTGTCGCTAGAACAACAGCGGGCAGATCTGATGCTGGGTCTCCGTGACATAGAGATCCGCCTATTGTTCCTCTGTTTCGAACTTGAGGGTCCCCTACATGGCCCGCTGTGTGCGCCAAAAGAGGAATATGTTGTTTCAGAAGATCTGATTGTTCCACTAGTCGGTGTCGGGTTAAGGCACCAACTGCTATGTGGTCGCCCTTATCTTCTATAAAAGAAAGATCATTAATACCTCCTATGTCAATAAGGACCTCCGGGTTTGCTAAACGGAGTTTCATGAGAGGAAGCAGCGAATGACCACCAGCGATGATTTTCGCTTCATCTCCATATTCTGTGAGCAGGGCTATAGCTTCTTCAGCAGAAGAGGCTGGTTTATAGTCAAATTTTGCTGGAATCACGATCCTTCTCCAATCTCTACTGGCATCCCATCTGGATTTTCTGCGGCCCATTGAATTGATCTCACAATCATTTCATACCCTGTGCAACGACATAAATTTCCTTCAAGGTGCTCTCGGATCTGCTCCTCTGTGGGGTTGTTAATTTCGCTTAGCAGAGCCGTTCCTGCCATAAGCATGCCTGGTGTACAATATCCGCATTGAAGTCCATGTTCTTGCCTGAAGCCTTCTTGAATTGGCGTATATGGCCCATCAGGAGGGGCTAGCCCTTCAACGGTTTGGACTTCTTGATTAGTTGCTTGAACTGTCAACACTGTGCATGATTTAACGGCTTCTCCATTGAGTAAAACCGTGCATGCTCCACAGTTTGAGGTATCACACCCAACATGTGTTCCTGTCAGTTGGCAATCTTCCCTAAGAAAATGTACGAGAAGCGTTCTAGGGTCTACTTCAGTCTCATATGACTTTCCATTGACTGTGATTTCTATGGGGAATGTCATTTTGATCCTCCTTGGAGAATTCTCCAGATTTTTTGTGGTGTTGCGGGCATATCAACGTGGGTTACATCTAAGTGCCGCAACGCGTCAACAACAGCATTGATAACTGCTGGTGGCGCACCGACAGAACCGGATTCGCCAATTCCTTTCGCTCCAAGGGTGTTATTTGGTGTTGGCGTACTAATTCTGCCAGAGGTAAAGGTTGGGAGTTCTGGAGCCGCCGGTATCAGGTAGTCAACAAACGTACCTGTCGTTGGCTGCCCGTTCTCATCGTATTTGACTTCTTCATAGAGTGCTTGTGCGATTCCTTGAGCTACCCCGCCGTGAACTTGTCCTTCAGCAAGCATCGGGCTAATGACTGTTCCGCAATCATCAACAAGATACATATCTCTCACTCGGGTATCGCCGGTCTGTTTATCTATTTCGACTACGCAACCATAGGCGCCCGAGGGAAAGCTGAAATTAGGAACTTGTTGAAGTACTGTCGTGTCAAGCGAACCCGGTTCCATTTCTTCTGGTATTTCTAGTGGCCTAAAGCTCGTCCATGCGACTTCGGCCCAACTTACAGTTTGTGATGGAGTACCTTTCACAGAGAAGTTCCCATCTTCTACAGTTAGGTCTTCAGGGTTAGCTTCTAGAAGGTGGGCTGCTACTTGCTTAGCTCGTTCTACAATCTTGACGGAAGCAGTTTTAACTCCTTCACCTCCAACAGCAACAGCTCGAGATCCGAGAGTTCCTATTCCTTGTGGGATTGTTGCCGTATCGCCATGCCGAACAGATATCTTGTCGAATTCAATACCGAGATAGTCTGATGCGATTTGTGCGAATGTAGTTACGGTCCCTTGTCCGTGAGGGGAAGCTCCTGTGTAAATAATTGCTGATCCATCGGGTTGTATACGAACCTGAACTGATTCCCAGGAACCTAGATGACCGAATCCCTCCAAAGAACCAGGAGGGCCGAACCCTGCTATTTCCAACCAGCTTGCAAACCCTACTCCTAAAAGTGGTTTGTTAGGGTCCTCACGGTTCTGTTCTTGTTCATCTCGTATAGCGTCGTAATCCATAATGTTGAGGAGTTCGTCCATACAGCCAGCGAAGTTTCCGCTGTCATAGACAGCTATTTCAGAGTGTGTAGCGTATGGGAAATTTTCTGTAGGGATGTAATTTCTTCGCCGTACTTCAACTGGGTCTATTCCTAGTGAATATGCTATTTGATCTATAGCTCTCTCGATAAGGTAACTGGCTTCAGGCCTGCCAGCTCCCCTATATGCCGCCACGGGAGTGGTATTAGTAACAACATTTTTCCAGGCAACTGATACGTTTGGAATTATGTAGCAGCCAGCCGCCATTGTTGTTGTGAGTGCTGGCAACCCCATGCCTGTTGGGTCTGCATATCCGCCTTGATCTTGGTAGACCATGACCCTAAGAGCCAAGATCTTCCCTTCGTCATCAAAGGCAATGTCAACATCTTGTTCTTGTGCTCGGCCGTGATACATCTGTGTCATACATTCGCTTCGGGTTTGTGTGTATTTGATTGGCCGACCCAACAGTTTTGAAAGGGTGGGAGCAATGAATAACTCCGGAGTGAAGTTGACTTTCGCACCAAACCCGCCGCCTACATCAGGTGTAATAACACGGCATTGATCTTGGGCTATACCTAACCATGAACTTACGGTATTTCGAAGGTGGTGGGGAGCCTGGAAGCTTGCCCATAACGTCAATCCCGATGGTCCATAGTCGGCGAGGCACACGAGAGGTTCCATTGGCGCTGGGGCGCATCGATTGTTAACAATGTGCATCGAGACGCTATGTGGGGCAGCATCAATAATTTCTTGATGCTCATCGGGGCTGGGAACTTCCATGACCACATTTGAACCAATTTCTTCATAAAGAAGCGGGGCATTCTCTGCCATAGCTTCATTTACGTTCGTTACTACTCCTAATGGCTCGTAGTCGACAAAGACCAATTCAGCGCCATCTGCTGCCGCGTAGGGGTTCTCAGCTACAACAACAGCGATCGCTTCACCAACGAATCGTACTTTTTCTTTGGCTAACGTTGGGCGTTCAAGTCCTGGCACTCCGGGAAGAGGTGCGAGTTCGAGGTTTTCGGCAGTCCAAACACCGATGACGCCTTCGCATTCAAGTGCAGCACTAACATCTATGTCTTTGATTTGAGCATGTGCTTCTATGCTTCGGACAAACACCATATGTGCTGTTCCAGCAATCTTTACATCATCAACGAATTGACCTCTACCGCTAATTAGGTTGGGGTCTTCTTTCCTAACGACCCGTGCTCCTACAAGTGACATCTATTTACTCCCCCATCTTTGTCATGAGGTTAGTATTAAGACATACAAAGTTCCAATGCGGGTTAAGAATTCATATTTCTTTTGCCGTCGCGTAGACTCATCTTGTGACACCAGCGATTCTTGCTTTAGAAGCGGTTAACCAGCCTTATCGGTTGCTTCATTACTCACATACTGGGAGTGGGCTAGGGTACGGGGAAGAAGCAGTTGCTGAGTTAGGGCTTGATCCAAAAAAAGTTTTTAAAACTCTTTTAGCTGAACTACACAATGGGGAAATCGTAGTTTGCGTTGTCCCTGTGTCTTTTCTCTTGAATTTAAAAGCTTTGTCCAAGGTAACGAAAGTGAAGAAAGCCGTTATGGCCGCTAAATCTGTAGCTCAGAAACGAACTGGATATGTCCTTGGAGGTATATCTCCTTTTGGCCAAACCCGCTCACACCGGACATTTATTGATGAAAGCGCTTTAGCTTTCGATGAAGTATACGTAAGCGCTGGTAAACGTGGTGTTGAACTTGCCATAGATCCTGAGGTATTTTCAGTCGTACTTGACGCTACCTTCACTAGACTCACGGAAGAGCAACTATGAGTACTCCTGACCCAAATCCGCATCTTTCGAAGAGTGAGTTTCAACAGTACGGGTATGCATTAGTTGATTGGCTTGCTGACTATTTTGAGAATATTGGCGATCGTGATGTTCTGCCAGATGTTGAACCTGGTGATATCCGAGCGATGCTACCTGCGAATGCTCCTGAGAAGCCAGAAAGTATGGAAGCAATCATTAGTGACCTTGATGAGGTTGTGATGCCTGGAATGGCGCACTGGCAACATCCGGGGTGGTACGCATTTTTCCCTTCGGGAGTTTCCCCAGTGTCGGTATTAGGCGAGTTTGTTTCTGCCGGTTTGGCGACCCAAGGGATGATGTGGTCAACGGCGCCTTCGGCTACAGAAATTGAGAATACTGTACTGGATTGGCTCGTTGATCTTTTGGGTCTCCCTTCTTCTTGGCGTGTAGATACCGGGCCGGGAGGAGGAGTTCTTCAGATGAGCGCTTCAGACTCTACACATCTTTCTTTGGCTATCGCCAGGCATCACGCAACCCTTAACGGTCTCGAAACGGACTCATTGGTGGCTTATGGTTCCTCTCAAGCTCATTCCTCTATTGAAAAAGGGGCTCGAATTGCCGGATATAAGCATATTCGTTCTGTTCCTGTTGATGATTCTTTTGCGATGGATGCTAATGCATTGAGAGATCTCATTGAAGAAGATCTTGACTCTGGGCTTACTCCCACATGGATTTGTTCAGCGGTTGGGACTACTAGCACCACGGCGATGGATCCTATTCGCGAGGTCGCTTCGGTAGCGAAAAAGCATGGTATGTGGCACCATGCAGATGCCGCCTACGCTGGGAGTGCCATGATCTGTCCTGAATTCCGAAATCTTCAGGATGGGGTTGAATTAGTTGACAGTTACACTTTCAACCCTCATAAATGGCTACTAACAAATTTTGATTGCTCGGTTTTCTGGGTATCAGATAGGTCACGCTTAATCGATGCCTTAAGCATCTTGCCGCCGTATTTAAAAAACGAAACATCTGGGAATCCCTCCGCAATTGATTACCGTGACTGGCATGTCCCGCTAGGGCGAAGATTTAGGGCTTTGAAGCTTTGGTTTGTCCTTCGTTCCTATGGAGCTGAGAATCTGCGGTCATTTATTCGTTCTCACGTTGATTGGGCCGTTGATCTTGAGAAAAAAATTGTTGATGATGGCCGGTTTGAGATTGTTGCCCCGAGAACATTAGCTTTAGTTTGTTTTCGTCATCTTGGGGGGAACGAGCAAACACGCGAACTTGCTAATTCTATAAATGCGAGCGGTTCTGCGTACGTGACGCTTTCTGTGATTGATGAAATGGCTTTTATTCGCGTATCAATTGGATCTACGTGGACGCAGAAACATCATGTTGATTCTCTTTGGGAACTAATAGATGGCCATGCTGATAGCTTGTGATGCAATCGTTTGAAGGTAGATGAATGACTGTAGGGAAAGCGATTGTTACTGGTGCAAGTAGAGGAATAGGGAAAGCATCTGCTATAGCTCTTGCCCAAATGGGTTTTGATGTAGCGATCACTGCTCGAACTATGTCAAAAGAGGACCAGTCTCCTGAACCATCTGGGTTGAGTACAGCAATGCTTCCAGGTTCGCTTGAAGAAACAGCAGAAATTATCCGCTCATTCAACGTTCAAGCTTTTCCTGTCTACATGGATCTTATGGAAAGGGATAATTTGGTTCCCACTGCAGAAGCAATTATTGACTCTTTGGGACACGTTGATGTACTACTGAGTAACGCTGTGTATAGCGGTCCGGGAAATTACGGGAGGTTTCTTGACAATGACCTTGACGGTGTAGCAGATCGGATTTTTGGCAATGTTACTGCTCAGATGTTTTTTCTTAAACCGATTCTTGCTTCCATGGTGGAACGAGGAAACGGAACTTTATTATTCATGACGTCAGCTGCCGCTTATGAAGCCCCTTTCGCTATGCCAGGCAAGGGTGGTTGGGGGTCAGCATACACAGTATCCAAGGGCGGCTTTCATCGATTAGCGATTCAACTGGGATATGAATATGGGATAGATGGTATTACCACGCTGAACCTTCAACCGGGACTAGTTGCGACTGAGAGAGTAAAAATTGTACGTGGACCAGTTGAGAACGTTGCTTCTTTAGGGGTAGAGCCTGAGGTCATTGGAGAGGTGGTTGCTCATATTGCTTCTAATATAAGCGACTATATTTCCGGCGAAACCATTCAACTTCAAAACGTTGCTAAAGAACTTGGGCTGATATCAAGTACGGATCTTTAAATTCTAACGAATTGCGCATATTCGTTTACGGATTCAAGAAATTCAGATCTCGTTGCTTCATACTCTCTACCGATTGAGCTGAGCATGACAGGGATATGAGTAACTCCCATTTCTGAGAGTTCTTCTACGCGTTCCAAATATTTCTGAGAGTCCCATTTTCTGGATCCGAACCTGCCAGCATCCCAAGGTTCGATGGAAATGCACGGTTTTCCTTTTTTCCCATATCGGTCCCATATTTCCATAAGGTCGTTGATTCTTTTTGCTAAAGCGGCCATGTCTGTAATTGCCGTTGTTTTAACAAATTTTTCCATTCCTTTCGGGGTTGCCATAGGAATCCACCCTTCTCCGAAACGTGCGACGCGTTCCAAAGCGTTCTTGGAGTTTCCACCGACCCATATCGGAGGTGAAGAAGAATCAGTTCGGTAAATAGGGGTCGGTAACGAAATGATTTCATTAGCTTCAAAGTTATGGCCTTTCGTTGAAATTGGATTACCGGTCCAAGCTTGCTTCATGATTTCAAGATGGTCATTAAGTAATTGCCCTCGGTTCTCAAAATCAACTCCCGCTGCTTGAAATTCTTCTTTAAGGTATCCTGCGCCAACCCCAAGAATGAGGCGACCTAATGAAAGGTTGTCAAGGCTCGCAACCATTTTTGCTACTAAAAGTGGGTTCCGATATGCGACGATATAAAGATTGGTCAGTAACTGGATTTTTGTTGTTACCGTTGCTGCAGCTGCCAAGGTGATCATTGGGTCAAGAGTGTGATGTCCGCCAGTGTCCAAAAATGGCTTTGGTGGAGCAGGATGGTCTGTTACGAAAACCCCTGAATATCCGAGGTCTTCGGCGATCGTGGCCATTTCAGCAATTGCATGACTAGTCCCAAACTGATCAATCGATTCCACGTGGTCTGTAGGCAAACCTAGGATGTAGCGCATCTTGACCTCTATAAGTTAGAACTGTGTTCAATTGTCTTACTTCCAACTTTATTACAAGAATACGCTTTTAAGTTAGGATGCCCTATGGACAAGCTTAATCTTGGTCAGAATGCATCTGCAGAGAAGAATGTTTCTTCTGATTTGGGACTCGTGGATTTTGGGCCCTCTATTTCCTCAGATGGTACAAGTGGATTATTCCCTGGTGAATCTTTCCATGATTGTTTACGATCACTTCGCGAGTCTGGTCCAGTAGTCCCCGCAGGACTTCTTGGGATCCCATGCCATTTGATCACGAGATATGCTGAACTTGAGTCAGCTTTTAGCGACAACGACGGGTTTCCAGCTGGTCCAACTTATGCGGCATCCATTGAACCTTGTCAGGGGGTAACGTTTGAAAGCACAGATGGGGACGAACACAATACTTTACGTTCATTAGCAACACAGGCGTTACGTTCTCGACCTATAGGGCATTTCGCCAAGTCTGATATTGCTCCGATAGCTGATGACTTAATTGATGGTTTTCTTGATGATGGTGGTGGCGACCTAGTGGAGTTATTTACATCGAAGTTCCCGTTCTATGTATTTGGCAGACGAATGGGGTTGCCTAATGAATTACGCGATGAATATTTTCGGTGGAGCTTTGATATTCTGGGGTATCCAGGGAATCCACAGCTTGGTTTGTCAGCGGCTGCGGAACTGACATCGTATGTTGAACCAGTTTTGGCTAAACGACGAGAATGCCCTTCTGATGACATGTTGAGTTCAATGATTATTGCAGAAAAGGGTGATCGTTCATTGACCGATGAAGAAATCCTTAGCCATGTACGCGCCATTTTCGCAGCTGGTGCTTCGACCACTCATCATGGTTTAGGCAACACTCTTTATGCTTTAATGAGAAACAATGAATCCATGGAGCGTTTACGTGCTGCGCCAGAAATGATTCCATTTGCCGTTGATGAGATGCTTCGGTGGGAACCACCTATTGGCGTTCTCCCCCGTCTTGTTCCATTTGATACTGTCGTTGCCGGGGAGAATTTGTCGAAGGGGGAGATAGTACTTATGGGCATCGCATCTGCTAACCGAGATGACCGCCTATATTCTAATCCTGACGTTTTTGATGTTGCTCGTGAACCCAAGCGTGTCCTCACCTTCGGCTTGGGGTCCCATCATTGCCCAGGAACGCATCTTGCCAAAGCACAAATATCTGTTGGAATTGAACGACTTATCGCTCGTCTTCCGAATTTGCAGTCAACAGATTTAGAAGTTTCTCAACCAGTAGGTTGTATCCTTCGGGGACCGGTTTCGCTTCCTGTGTCTTGGGGTTAGCGAAGTTACGCTGGGTCCCACCCAGTTAGGAAATCATCTAGAGGAACACCAAATGTTCGTAACGCCATTGAAACAAGTGTGTATTGACCGATAGCGAAGACTAAATCCATCAGTTGTTTTTCATCCCAGTGATCTCCGAGGGATTCCCAAGTTTTTTCGCTAATTTTTTTCTCATAGTGTAGTTCATCTGCTGCTGTCAGAATTAATTTATCTAACGCGTTCCAGTTTCCTGCAGGTCCTTCTTTGATGCGTTCGATCTCTTCGGGCGTTAACCCTGCATCAGTTCCTATCACCTTATGCTGGGCCCATTCATACTCTGCTTCGCATAACCAACCAATTCGGAGGATAGCTATTTCCCGTTCCCTTGCAGGAATAGTTGATTTAAAGAGGACATGGTTTGAAAAGACTAGCCAGCGCCGAGCCAGATCTGGGTGGCGTGCCAAGGTTAGAAAAATATTCCAGGGCCTTCCTGCATCAATCATGGGTTGGAGGAGTGCTTCTGCTTCTGGTTC
>Ga0315326_10000555_pt1 | contig 18288 bp, 21 predicted proteins | sample M180m32315metaG_FD_203457 | JGI IMG/M metagenome (GOLD analysis project Ga0315326, IMG submission 203457) | Ammonia-oxidizing marine archaeal communities from Monterey Bay, California, United States - M1 80m 32315 | ecosystem: Environmental > Aquatic > Marine > Coastal | place: USA: California... | reverse complement strand
GTCATTATTAACTTAAAAACGGAGTCTAACTAATTAAAGCTAGACTCCCAATTTAAATTAACTTGCTAGGCGTTGAGTCAATTTAGTACCGTTAGCTTTTCTTTTATGCCTAACGATTCCGTTTTGATTAATTCTAGAATAACCATTGCGATCATATGCCTGAAAGCAAGAATAAGAATTGCCAAAGTTTAATCTTAAAAGAGGTTCTCCAGATTTACCACCATTGCCGAGTCTAATAAAAAAGCCCTTGTCTAATGGATTCTTTCTGTGGATAACGGGCTTGTTACCTTTCAAGTAAAAACTTAAAGCGGTTGCAAGTACTCTTATCGGAGTGAATCCGCCTTTGATAGTTTCACCTCTAGCTATATTATTTAAATTAAATGTAATCATTTTTGACTCCTATTGTCAGTTTTTGGTTTGTTGATATTCATTAGCGAATATCTATAAGCGGACTCTTTAAGTGAATCCGCTTGCTAGATATTAACTCTATAATTTATAACCTAAACTTACATAGTCTGATAATTTAGCAATTAATCTTAAATGAGTTTTTAAATCTTTTATTTCAGACTCTAGCTTTTCATTATCATTTAAAGACTCGCCTAAATTAGATTGTGTAATTTCATTATCTCTTTTTAGTTTTAGGTTTTCAGTTTTTAACTTTATTATTTCATTAGCTAAATTTTCCCTTTTAGGATCGCTTGCGTATTGATTCACAATTTCTTTTAGATTTTCTATTTCATCATAACGCTGATTACATAAATCTATTAATTTATTTTTTGCATTATCTCTATATAAAAAGTTATCTAGGTTTAAATCATTATCAAATTTTAATTTTGCTTTTGTCATTTTGTTTTTCCTAAATTGATTCGGTATTAAAAGAATCGGTTTTTGTATTCTTAGATAGTACAGCAAAAAGCGAGTAATGTACAATAAATAAAAAAATTAATTTTAGTTACAAATGAAACTTATATTTTAGAATTTAATATCATACATAACCGTTACAATTGTAACCATTCTTAGAATATCTATATATCATGGGTATACTATTTTTAATAACTGATAGTAAAACAGTTTAGATATTATTATATATCAATAGCTTAGTTATTATTTATTATCCAATGCGGAATCCCTAGCTTAAAATTTATTTTATCCGAGTCCTATTGTTTTATATTTTTTCTTTTTTAAAAAAATCGAACCCACATAACGTGATGGTGCGTGGGGCGTAGGGGGGTCTATGGATATATATCTATGTAACTATACACGGAAGCGTATTTTTAGCTGTTAACCACTTTATTTCTTCTTAAATGTGATCACAAATAGCATCACACGGCAGACCCCCTAGTTTTTACTATAATAGGAATACTAATATATCTTATAGTGTGACAATATGTCGCTTGACAACCTTGTGATTCTGTGGTATAACATAGTTAAGACTATTTAGTTAAAACTTTAAAGTTAAAACTACTTTATAATATAACTAATATATAGTTAAAACTATAAAGTTAAAACTATTTCTTGTATTATTGTTATTAATATGTTACTATATAGTTTATATAACCTTACATAATATGGTTATTAACTAAAATAATGTTTGACAATGAGTAAAAAGAAGGTAAAACTATATGCAAGTGACTCAGTTATCGAAGACTTTTATGAGACTCTGGCTAGAAACAACCCTAATAGTCTTAGCAAAGTCCACATCCCTAAGTCCGATGTCTTCTATGTACGCAAAGCTATCGCTGAACGCACAGGGGAGACTTATAGTTTAGACCATGTAGAAAGGGCTATGTTCCTAGAAGGACACTTACGCAGGGATGAAGTCCTAGATCCAGATAGACCAAGAGGGTATTGCTCATATGACACCGCAAAAAAAGTTTCAACAACACAGTGAGTACGAGGATTACGACTTAGATGGTGATGGCATAGTGACTGATGAAGAGTTAGAACACGCTAAAGAGATAAATAAGACTGAAGCTGAACTCCGTAAGCAGAAAGCTCAACGTAGAATGGCTACAGGTACTCTAATAGCGATGGGTGGCTTTACTGCAGCTATGTTCTTTATGCCTATAGACCACATAAAGGCACTTTCAGATATTTCTAATCTGTTTTACATCAGTGGTGCAGGTATAGTCGGAGCTTATATGGGAACTTCAGCGTGGATGTCGAACAGGGATAAATAAAAGAGGTACAAATGTCACAAGATAACGTAATTAACATTAATAAAAAAGACTACAAAGTAGATGACCTAGATAATAAGGCTAAATACATAGTAGCACAGATAAGAGACTTAGAGGGCAAAGTAGCTTCAGCTAAGTTTCAACTCGATCAGCACGAAATAGCGAAGCAACAATTCGTAAACATGCTTATTAATGCCGTAGAAGGTAAATCTAACGGTAAAGATAACTAGATGTTTAACATTGCAGGAACATTAATCTCTTCAGTAGGCAGTTTAGCCTCTACTTACCTAGATGGTAAGGTTGCAGCCAACAAAGCTGAAGCACAAATTCGCCTTAAAGAGGCAACAGGCGATATAGATTGGGATCTAGCTGCTATTAGGGCTTCACAGAGTTCGTGGAAAGACGAATGGATAACTATATTGTTTTCTATTCCTCTAGTACTGTCCTTCTGTGGCGATTGGGGTAGGGAAATAGTAGCAAATGGCTTTTCTGCTCTTGCAGGGATGCCTGATTGGTATCAATACAGCCTTGGTGCTGTAGTTGCAGCCTCTTTAGGAACAAAAGGTGTATCTAAATTCTTTGGTCCTAAGAAAAAGTAACTATGAAAGTATTTCTGTACGTTATGTTCCTAGTGAACGATGTCTGGTGGATTGATCCTAACTTTCCTCCTGTAATTATGAAAGATACACAGCAGTGTAGAGCAATGGAAAACTACTTTGACATTAATATAGGACTAGTACAAGACAACGAATACAGAATAGGGTGTATCCAAACAGATGATGTATGGGAATTTCTTGTTGGTACATATGGGTCAAGACCCTATAAGGATAGTAAAGTTTAATCCCCAATACTTAGGCGAAAGACGGATGCCTATAGAAAGACTTAAAAACAAAAGGAAGTACACAAATGGCTTATACACTGTCGAGCAGATCCCTAGACAAACTAGAAGGCGTAAATGAAGACTTAGTTAAGGTTGTCAAGAAGGCGATTGAACTCACTAAGATTGACTTTGGTGTTATCTACGGAATGAGAACACAAGAAGAACAGCAAAAGTTGTTTGACGCAGGAAAATCGCAGACTATGAAATCCAAGCACCTAACAGGTGACGCAGTAGACTTAATGGCTTACGTAGACGGAAAGGCAAGTTGGGAACTCAACCTGTATGACGATCTAGCTGACGCTATGAAGTGGGCAGCTACAGAAGAAGGTGTGGTTGTTAGATGGGGAGCAGCTTGGCATATACCAGACATATCAACTTGGGATGGCACAATGGAAGAAGCTATGATGGCTTACATTGACCTACGCAGATCCGAAGGTAGAAGACCATTTATTGATGGTCCACATTTTGAACTTAATTAATGGACATCAAAGTATCCATAGGTCTTGCCGCAACTCTGGCAATGCAAATCTCTGCTGCGGTTTGGTACGTAGCTCAGACGGATGCTACTATTAAAGACTTATCAGCTACAGTTGCCGAACTGAGTTCAGCTAATTTAAAAAGAGATGTAGATGTTAACGCTAGTAATATTACAAACATTGACGGTGACGTTAAATCTCTAGGTACTCACTTAGCTAGAGGCATAGGTGATAGCAATGACATACTTAGACGTATTTCTATTTTAGAAACGGATGTGTTGTATATGCAAAGAGAAATTTATAGGAATGATAGATAATGGCTAAAGGTAAGAAAAGTGCATTAGCTCTAGCTAAAGAAGATAAAGCGTTTAAAGATATTAAAAAGTTAGTAGCATCTTATGCTAATACAGGTAACAAAACTGTAACACCTACGTATGATGAATTACCTAAGAACAGTTCATGGTTAAATAAAATAGGTAAAACATTTAAAGGTACAAACAAAAACAAAGTACAAGTTAACTACGAGATAGAATTTTAAATGCCTAGAAATTATAAAAAAGAATACGCTAATTACGATGGCACTCCTGCAGTTAAGAAGAAGAGAGCCAATCGCAATACAGCTAGACGCAGAATGGTAAAAGCAGGTCTAGCTAAAAAAGGTGACGGCAAAGATGTACATCACGTAGATAAAAATACTAAGAATAACTCTAGGTCAAATCTTAGAGTTGTATCAGCCAGTAAAAACAGATCAAGGAGAATATAAAATGCCTCAAGGAAAAGGAACATATGGAAGTAAAGTAGGAAGACCTCCGAAAGCTAAGACTATGGGTTACGCAACTGGTGGTATGAAAGCCACATCAGTTAAAGGTAAAAAAGAACCTATGTTAGACAAGAAAAAAATGAAAGGTAAAAAACCTGCTGCAGCTATAGTAATAGCTATGAATAAAGGCGGCAAAGTTAAGAAAGGTAGAAGCGGTAAAAAGTAATAACGGCTTTGCAATGTTGTCTGTGGTTATGTAGTCACGTTTATATATAACTATGTTTGTACTAAATACTAGTACTTAATAAACATGGAGACAACAAATGAAATATTACATAAACAAAGCTTGGTCTAGCTTTTTAGACTACCAAGAAAGAAGAGCCGCATACGTAACACTAAAAAACCTTCCTGACCATCTATTAAAGGATATGGGAATCCATAGGTCAGAATTAAGATACAAGGTTTTTCACAAAGGGGAGTAACTAAAATGAGAAGATATTTGAAACGTATATACTGTGCAATACTTAATCGTAAGTGTTGCGATACTTGTAATTGTAATGAGTAAAAGGACAGCACCACTTAGTTTAATACTGTGGAACGCAATGTCTGTTCTGTGTGTGGACACACTAAGTCTGTCGTTAAAGGCAGACTAACGTGTGCCTACTGCTTAGTCTTCTACAATTTTGATATTGCAAAAGAGTGGCTAGAACATATATACAACAGAGAACACGAAAAGGATAAACGTGAAACAACTAACAGAAAAACAACAAGCTTTTTTAAAAGTCTTATTTGATGAAGCAGGAGGCGATGTATTATCAGCTAAGAGATTAGCAGGGTATTCAGACGGTACAGCTACAAATGAGATTGTTAAAGCTCTTAAAGAGGAGATTGATGATGCTACAAAACAGTATATGGCTAGGATCGCTCCTCGTGCTGCCGTTGCTCTTGGTAATGCTTTAATAGATCCTACTGAGTTAGGCATAAGAGATAAAATGACTGCAGCTAAAGACTTACTCGACAGGGCAGGGTACATTAAGACTGAAAAGGTTAATGTAGAATCTACAGGAGGTATCTTTGTGTTACCTGCTAAAGAAGGAACAAATGAGTAAGTGGAGTTGGAACGAAGAAAAAACTAAAACAGCTTTAAAGGCTCTGTTTGTTATTTGGTTAGCCTATTTTGTAGTTGAGTACTTGTAATGAAAGCAGCAGAAAGTTTAGGGTATTGGACGCTACCGAAGCCTGAGATAAATCAAAAGGCTTGGAGTAGAATACCTAGAGTAGCTAGGACTACACCTTTCGGTTATGAAGTAGATGAAGAAGACGATAACTTTCTATTACCTATAGATAATGAATTAGAATTACTAGAAAAGGCAAAACAACATTTAATACAGTACAGTTATAGAGAAGTAGCTAATTGGTTAAGTAAAGAGTCAGGCAGATACATCTCACATGTTGGTTTGAAAAAGAGAATAGACATTGAGCGAAAACGTAAGAAAGCAGCTACAATTAAACGCAAACTTGCCGCAAGGCTCGAAAAGACGATACAAGAAATCGAAAAGCTCGAACAAGAAAAAACAGGAACTCATACCACAGGCGCAGAAGCAAGAGCCTGAGATTGTAACTGTTCCTGCAGAAGTTATTGCTGAACCGTTTGAAGTACAACAAGCACAGGATGTTGTCTTTAAACCAAATGACGGACCTCAAACAGACTTCCTAGCATCATCTGAAAGGGAAGTTCTTTACGGAGGTGCAGCAGGGGGTGGCAAAAGTTTCGCAATGCTTGCTGACCCTCTGCGAGGCTTAAATGACCCAAACTTTAGTGGGTTGCTAGTACGACACACGACAGAAGAACTAAGAGAACTAATACAGAAGTCTCAGGAGTTGTACCCTAAAGCAATTCCTAACATAAAGTGGTCAGAACGTAAATCGCAGTGGACTTCACCTAGAGGTGGCAGACTGTGGATGTCCTACCTAGACCGTGACTTAGACGTAATGCGGTATCAAGGACAAGCGTTTAACTGGATAGGCTTTGACGAAATGACGCAGTGGGCAACACCCTTTGCGTGGGATTATATGAGATCTCGACTTAGAAGTGTAGACCCTGCTTTAGGTTTATACATGCGAGGTACTACAAATCCTGGAGGAGCAGGACATCAGTGGGTAAAGAAAACATTTATAGACCCTGCACCACCAAATAAGTCTTTTTGGGCTACAAATATAGAAACAGGAGAAGTAATAACTTTTCCTAAAGGTCACAGCAAAGAAGGGCAACCATTATTCAAACGCAGGTTTATTCCTGCTAGACTTTTTGATAACCCTTACTTGTCAGACACAGGTGACTACGAAGCCATGCTTTTATCTTTGCCTGAACAGCAAAGAAAGCAACTACTAGAAGGTGATTGGGATGTAGCTGAAGGTGCTGCGTTTCCTGAGTTCAACAGGCAGATACACACAGTTGAACCTTATAAGATACCTAATAGTTGGACTAAGTTCAGGGCTTGTGACTACGGATACGGAAGCTTTTCAGCAGTTGTTTGGTTTGCCGTTACTCCATCAGAGCAACTTGTAGTGTACAGGGAGCTTCACGTTTCTAAAGTATTAGCAGTAGACTTAGCTGATATGATCTTGGAGGCAGAAAAAGATGATGGAGGTATTCGGTATGGTGTGTTGGACAGTAGCCTTTGGCACAAACGTGGGGATACTGGTCCATCTCTGGCAGAACAGATGGTACAACGAGGTTGTCGCTTTAGACCGTCAGATCGCAGCAAAGGCTCAAGAGTCGCAGGAAAGAATGAGGTCCATAGACGATTACAAGTTGACGAGTTCACCGAAGAACCTAGACTAGTGTTCTTTAACAACTGTACGGAGTGCATTAGTCAGATACCTACTCTACCTTTAGATAAGAAGAACCCTGAAGATGTAGATACTAACGCTCTTGACCACATGTATGATGCTCTTAGATATGGCATTATGACAAGACCAAGAAGCTCATTATGGGATTACAACCCTGCAACACAGAAGTCAGGCTTTCAAGTAGCTGACGCTAAATTTGGATATTAAAACATGGCAAATGAAGAACTAAACTTTGATACAGATGAAGTCTCCGTTATAGAAGAAGGAGACAACGCTCTAAGAGATCCGTCAACACTTAATGTGTTTATAAGTGAAAGGTTTAAAAGAGCAGAAGACGCTAGAAAAAACGATGAAACACGATGGTTAAAAGCGTACAAGAATTACCGAGGTCTATACGGATCTGATGTACAATTTACTGAGGCTGAAAAGTCTCGTGTATTTATTAAAGTAACTAAGACTAAAACATTAGCAGCTTATGGTCAAATAGCTGACGTTCTATTTGGCAATAATAGATTTCCCCTTACAGTAAATCCTACTAGACTACCAGACGGTGTAGCCGAGTCTGTTCATATTAATATAGATCCTAATGCAGATAAAGCGTTAGATGAAATTAGAACAGTATCTGAAGACACACCTTCTGAGCCATACTTGTTTAGTCCAGACATGGAACTAAAAGCAGGAGAAACTACTTCTGATTTGCAAAGCAGACTAGGTGGACTAAAAGATAAACTACAACCAGTTTCTGAAAAGTTAATAGAAGGAACAGGGAAAACACAAAACACTGTAACTTTTCACCCTGCTTTAGTATCAGCTAAAAAGATGGAAAAGAAAATACACGATCAGTTAGAAGAGTCTGGAGCGAATAAACATCTTAGAAGTACTGCATTTGAAATGGCTTTGTTCGGCACAGGTGTAATGAAAGGTCCATTCGCTATGGACAAAGAATACCCTAACTGGAATGACGAAGGTGAGTATGACCCTTTAATTAAAACTGTACCTTGCACTAATCATGTTTCTATTTGGGATTTCTACCCTGACCCTGACGCACAGAATATGGATGAGGCTGAGTATGTCGTAGAAAGACATAAATTGTCTCGTATGCAAATGAGAAGTTTAAAGATGCGTCCTTTCTTTAGAGAAGAGTCTGTAGATAGAGCTATTGATTTAGGTGCTTCCTACAACCGTAAATACTGGGAAGACGATATGGTAGACTACACTACACAGTTATCTATTGAAAGATATGAAGTGTTAGAGTTTTGGGGATATGTAGATGCTAATACGTTAGAAGAAAATGGATTAGATATTCCGTCTGAATTAAAAGATATGGATCAGCTAAATGTTAATATATGGGTATGTAATGGAGAAATACTACGGCTTGTTATCAATCCGTTTAAGCCAGTTCGTATACCTTACTATGCCGTACCATATGAGCTTAATCCCTACAGCTTCTTTGGTGTGGGAATTGCTGAGAATATGGATGATACACAAACTCTTATGAATGGGTTTATGCGTATGGCTATTGACAACGCAGCATTGAGTGGCAACTTAATTATTGAAGTAGATGAAACTAACTTAGTTCCAGGACAAGACCTGTCAGTATATCCAGGAAAAGTGTTTAGAAGACAGGGTGGCGCACCAGGACAGGCTATATTCGGAACAAAATTTCCAAACGTAGCAGGGGAGAATATGCAGCTATTTGATAAGGCTAGAGTACTGGCAGATGAAAGTACAGGCTTCCCTAGTTTTGCTCACGGACAGACAGGAGTATCAGGTGTAGGCAGAACTGCATCAGGTATATCTATGCTTATGTCAGCCGCTAATGGTTCTATTAGAAATGTTGTGAAGAATGTAGACGATTATTTGTTAGCACCACTAGGTAGAGCTTTCTTTAGTTTTAATATGCAATTTGATTATGACTCGAATATTAAGGGTGATTTAGAAGTTAAAGCTCAAGGCACAGAAAGCCTAATGGCTAATGAAGTACGCAGCCAACGCTTAATGCAATTTCTACAAGTTGCGTCTAATCCTGCACTTGCACCGTTTGCTAAGATGGATTACATCATAAGAGAAATAGCTAAGAGTATGGACTTAGACCCTGACAAAGTAACTAACAGTCTACAAGACGCAGCTATTCAAGCTGAGATACTAAAACAATTTCAACAACCTGCTCCACCTCCAGTTCCACCTGAAGGTATGCCTGTTGAAGGTCAGCCTCCACCTAATTCACCTGAACCTGCACCTGCAGGAGCTAATGTACAAGATACATCAGGCGGTGGCGGTAGTCAAATAGGTGTCGGCACTGCTCCACTTCCACAAGAAGACGGATTCTCAGGTAATGCCTAACTTAAAACCGTTGGTTAATAATAATGCTCTTTATGAAGACTTTAAAGAAGAGATAGAAAGACAAGTAAACGTGTACGGTAGATCATTAGAACAAGCTCATACACTAGTAGATGTGCATCGTCTTCAAGGAAGCATACACGCACTACGAAGACTATTAAAACTAAAGGAACAAGTTAATGGCTCTTGACCCACAAATACAGTCAGATGATTTAGACGCACAGACTGAAGAGGCTATGGGGTTAAGAGGCATGGCTGAAAGAACCATAGGTAAAAAAGCTACAGGGGTAGCTGACTTTGTACCTATTGTAGGAGATGTATTAGCAGCAGGTGATGTTGTTGAAAGTGCTAAAAAAGGTGACGTATTAGGAACAGCAGTTAATACTGCAGCAATGGCATTAGGTGTAGTTCCTGTAGTAGGAGACTTAGCAGGTAAAGGACTAAAAGCAGGACTAAAAGCAGTTCGTGCAGGTAAATCCCCTGTAAGAGAGCTTTTTGATAAGCTCCCAAAAAAAGAAAAAGATGAGCTTCCTACACAACCAGACGAAGACAGTTTATGGGGTTATCACGGTACAGCTAGAGAAAGAGGTCCAGACGAACCTTTCTTTGATATTGGCTTTGCTAGGAAGCAAGATCAGTTTTTAGGTGAAGGTTACTATTTTACTATAGACCCTAAAGTAGCAGAAGAGTATGCTAACATGAGAGCATTAGATCTTGGAGGATCAGCAAAAACAGCTAGAAATATAAAAGGTCAAGAAGCTATAAAGCTAATGAATGACCCTAAAGCTACTCATGTGGGATCAGCGTTTACTACAACTCCTAGTAAAGCAATGATAACCGTAGACCAAGCAGGTAACTATGTAACTCCAAGTAGTATTATGGGAGGTACAGACATATATGGAAACCCTATATCTAAAGGTCAAAACATAGCTAGATTTAATTTATCTAATTTAGAAAAGCCCTTTTTAGTTAAGACAGCAGCAGATAGAAAAAGACTAAAAGAAAATTTTCAAGAGATAAAAGACGAAGGCTACGATTCTGTTCTGTTTGCTGACTTTAAAGACCGATCAAAACAAATTATGGTTTTTCCTGAACACATCGCAAAAGTAACAGGTGATGTTGCTAAAGACGTTGGTGAAGCTATTGATGATTATGTAAAACGACCTTTAATTAAACTTGATGTTGGAACTTTAAAAGCTGCAGGATTAGATGATGCTAAGATAAATAGATGGAGAAATAAAAACGCTACATCTGAAGAGTATAGAAAAAAACTTAAAGGCAGAGATGAAAAACTAATAGGACTAGCTAAAGGGGTAGAAGAAGGTAACATAACTACAGCAGAGTACAGAGAAGCAGCAGACGTTTTTAGACCTATACGAAAAATAAGCGACATACAAAAACCTTCTAGCTACAAAGAAGTTGTTAGTGCATTAGACGCAGGTAAAAGAACTAAAGGTGTCATAGGTTTAAACACTAGCATACCTGATGGGGATAATGTTACTGCAAGACTAGATATTAACGCATATACAGACTACGACACATGGATACCTACATTAACTCACCCTGAGTTAAAAACAGTTTATAGTCCTACTGTTGTACTAAAAGATGTGACATTTATTCAACCTGATTCTGCAAACGTAGGAAAAGCTTTAAAAGTTGCAACAGGGAAACCTAAAGCTCCATATGCAGTTATGGAAGGGTCTTTTGTAAACGCTACAGATGATTCAGCCTTTAAAAAAGCTAAAGAAGTTTTTGACAGTGATGAATGGATACAAGTAGGATATGACCCAACAAGACGAGGTTTTTTCTACAACAGAGCTACAGGAGAACCTGTACTTGAAGCGAGTGAAGTTATACAGGTGGGCGCACTTGTACTAGCTAAAAATGCTAAACTTGGGGATGCTGCGGCATTTGCATTTAACAAAGGTGGGATAGTACCAATGAAATTACAACAACAAACACAAATGTCTTTTATGGAAGAAGGAGGCTTACAGGATGACGGAGCTAACATAGACGCTGTAAGTGGAAATGAAGTTCCTTCTGGAAGTATGGACCAAGAAGTACGAGATGATATTCCTGCAAGGTTAAGCGAAGGTGAATATGTTGTTCCTGCTGATGTTGTTAGATACTTTGGAGTGAAGTTTTTTGAAGACCTTAGAGATGAAGCTAAAATGGGCATGGGAAAGATGGAACAAGATGGACGTATAGGCGGTGAACCTGTGGGTGATCCTATGGAAGACGAACTCCCTTTTGATATATCTGAGTTACAAACAGTAGAAGAGCCAGTTAGGGAAATGGCTGAAGGCGGTGAAGTAGGTCCTACTTTTACTTATAATCCTAATACAAGGTATATGCAAAGACAAAATACTACTACTGGTTTTGATATGAGAGTCTTCATTAATCCTGCTACAGGTAGACAGATAACTATACCTTTCTTTAATGGGCAACCTATGTCAACTATACCTGAAGGTTTTGTATTAGCATCCGACCAAGCGGCAGCACAACAAACAGCACAACAAACAACAGCACAGCCAGAACCCTATACTGAAAGACCAAGCCAAGGTTTTACACCATCTGCTCCTTCTCCTGGGTTTCAAGCTTTTACTGCCGATGATTGGAATAGATGGGTAGACGATCAGGATAGTGGACTAAGAACAGCAGCAGGTTTTGTTCCTATATTGGGAACTTTATTAAATTTTAGTGAATCTTCAGCTAGAAAGTATGCTAAAAAAGCGATAGAGACAGGAAAACACCCTTCTTCAGGAAAAGACTTAACCAGTGAAGAGATTACGGCTCTTACTAGGGTTATAAATATGGCTGAACGAAAAAGCATATTTGAATCTGTAGGTGACTATTTAAAAGGAGAACCAGATCAAAACATGTCTCCTAGACCTGACTATTCTAAACCTTCTTTAGACCCTTATAATGAAGCAGCAGCTAGACTAGCACAAGAGCAGGGTGCAGATGACATGGTAGAAACTGCTAGTAGCGATACTAGTACTATGAGTGCTATAATGGCAGGAGTCGACAGCGACAAAAGTGCATATCCTGTTGGACAACAATTTGCTAGTAGAACAGATGTAACGACAGACGCTGACCCTATGGCTGCAGGAGTAGTAAATATTACTGATCCTCTTGTAGGTGTTCTTTTAGATGAAGCTAGTGTATCTAGTTTAGATGATTTAAAAAATAGTCGTAGTCTAAAAAACCAAACACGCACACATGACGGTGGACCTGCTGTTAGAACAGTTAATGGTGAAACTATATATAAAGCATATTTAGATACAACAGGTAACTGGACTGTTGGTCCTGGAATATACTTGGGTGCGAAAAATGAGGTCAGTGAAGAGGCTATACAAAAAGATTACTCTGAAAACATTGTTAAAGAGGAATTTTTAAAACGACTAAACGAATCTGCATCTTATATTGACAACAAATATAAACCTGACACAACACCGAACTACACTCCTTTAGCAAGAGCCACTCTTATAAATATGCATTTTCAATTAGGCACGGATAGGTATGAGACTTTCACTCAACTAGACAGGGCTATACTGAAAGGAGATTATGAAGAAGTGGCTGAACAAATTGTAAATAATTATGTAAACGCTGATGGACAGGCTGTTTTTTCTGACGAGGGTAAATTCGTTAGTAACACAAAATTATATAAACAAACCCCACCTAGAACCCTTAGACACTTAGAAAGATTTAAGCTTGTGGCTTCACAGATTAAGCAAGAGATGGACCAGACTTTGCCAACTGAACCTTCTTTATCTGGAGCAGCTTATGCAGGAGAAGGACCAGAAATACTCTCAACACCTAGCTTTATAGAGGGTATGGATGCAGTTCCCCAAGCAGGAGCAGCACCTACTACTTATGTACCTCCATCTGGAGGAACTGGTGTTCAAGATGTAGCACCTCCTTATAGAGCTACTGGTTCTGGTGTTCAAGATGTAGCACCTCCTTATAGAGCTACTGGTTCTGGTGTTCAGGATGTAGCACCACCAGTGTCTCCTCCAACAGGAACACCTCAAGGAACTGCAGGGCTACTACCTCAAGCCAATGTTCCTACTGATATGTCCGATCAATATAAAACTGGTGCTTATTTTACACCGCAAGGATACAGTGGCTATTTACCTACGTCAAGCGATAGTCTTTATGGAGAAGGTAGAAGTCGAGATCCACAGCCATCTTACAGACCTACTAATACGTCACCAACACCGTCAGGTTTTGCAGGACCAGACTTTGACCCTAGCTCTGTTGATATAGATCCTTCTAAAACTACAAAGTATTTTGGAGGTGAGCCTCTCCTTAAAGCTCCTCAAGAAGACCAAGCTGTATCTGCTCCAGACACACGAGATATGATTCTTAGACAAAGAAGTGACAACAATCTAAAAACTGAAGGCGGTTTCCCTCCTTTAGGTACAACTCAAGCAGGACCGACTGTAGCTACTATGCAAGGCTTACAACCTCCTCAAGTTAATACTTTTGATGCACCGATGATAGAACCATCTGCATCAAATTTACTCAAGTATGAGCCACTAGGACAAACACAATTACCTTCATCTAGAAGAGGTGGAGCAGGACGTTTTCCTAATATAGCACAGCCTACAATATCTGACTCACAACTTACGTTGGGTTCTCCTATAACTAAAGCCCAAATGCCGCAATCTTTAGACACGCAAACTGAACAAGTGTTTATGCCTTCATATGGAACAGATGAATTTGAAAAAGCTAGGAGAAGTAGACCTGTTACAGAAGATAACGGTAGAGAAGATAAAGTTGTAGCTAGACAAGAAAAAAATGCAGTAAAAAAAGACGTTAGTTCTCCACCTACAAATTTTAAGACACATGTAGTTTTTGGTGCAGATTCTTTAGCAGCAGGTAGCACAGATATGCAACGGAGACATCAGCATCGTGGATTGGAAGGCATACACGGAATTGCCCATACCCAATACGGCTCTGTGCAATTTCACCCATTTGAAAAAGCAGGAGGTGGACCTTCAGAACCTATGGCTACTGATCTTTTTAGATTTAGAATCGATGGAGAAAAACAAAAATTTATCAGACGCTATGAATTAGAAGAGATGCTTGGTAAGAAAAACCTTACTACTGCGGATATTATGGCATTTGACCCTACTAAATGGAAAAGAGTTCTTACAGGTGAAAAAGGTTGGTTTGGTGAAGATAGATGGAAATGGGTTTCTGTAGATGCAGGACCAAAGAAAAATAATCAACAAAGTGAGGCTAGTGACGATAGCAGTAGTAAACCATCTACTTCTGCGTCTAAAGTTAATCTTGATCCTAAAACAGCAGAAAAGTTAGGAATAAAACCTAAAGGACAAAGAGAATCTAAAGCAGAAAAAGCTGCACGACAAAAACGTATAGATAAAAATGTTGCGGCTTGGAAAGCTAGACAGAAAAAAACTGTAGAGAAAGATTCTAAAGAAGAGAAAACAGCTATAGGTCAAGCAACAGGTAAAGGATATATAGGAGGAAGCGGATTTGCAACTGGAGGACTAGTAAAGAGGAGAGCTACTAAAAAGAAGAAGAAATCGTAAAGTAGTAATGACACTACCTTATGGCTACTTGACCACTGCGGTCAACCCCAACAAAAGGAGTAACTTAAAATGGCAGAATTAGCAGAAGTACAACCAGTAAAAACGGCAGGATTTGTCAGTCAACGCAAGACTAAAAACCAAGAACGTATCGAGAAGGACGAAAAGGAACTTCAAGAACTTCTTTCTGAATCAGAAGGAGAAGGGCTTCAAGAAGGAACTCAAGAACAGCAAGATACAAAGTCTTCTGAGACAAGCAAAGAAGATGAGGTACAAGACAAGAATCTCAGCAAAGAAGAGCAATCTTTTAAGAAAAGATATGGTGACATACGCAGACATATGGCATCTAAGGAGAAGGAGTTCCAATCTCGTATAGAAGCTCTTGAAGGACAGTTAGATAAAGCTACTAAAAATGAACTAGTTTTACCTAAATCTGACGAAGAGATAGAAGCATGGGCAAAAAAGTACCCTGATGTCGCATCAATAGTTGAGACAATAGCTGACAAAAAAGCGCAAGAGCGATCTCAAGAACTTGACGATAGAGTAAAACAAATCGAAGAGATGCGTTATACTGCTACCAGAGATAAAGCTGAAGCAGAACTCATGGCTCTACATCCTGATTTTGCTGACATAAGAGAATCAGATGAGTTTCACGATTGGGCTGAAGCACAACCTAAATGGGTTCAAGATGCTCTATATGAAAATGCAGATGATGCTAAATCTACAGCAAGGGTTATTGATTTATATAAGTCAGACAAAGGCATTACTAAGTCTAGATCAAAAAGCGATAAAAACGCTGCTTCTGCTGTAAACACCAGATCTAGGTCAGCACCTGTTTCTGATGACACAAAAGGACAATGGACGGAATCTCAAGTTGAGAAGATGTCCAATAGAGAATATGCAAAACACTCTGAGGAAATAATGGAATCTATTCGATCAGGAAAATTTGTATACGATATTAGTGGTGCTGCACGTTAAAAAACTATTGACAATGTGCAATTTATCACTATAACTAATGGCATACGTCTAATTATGGATGTATGCTTTTCAAGCAAACGATACCCTAAAGCTCACCAAAGCCGTATGAGCCTAAGAATTAACGTGTAGCGCAACATTTAAATTCTTACACCTTATTAACGCTTTGCCCTTATCAGGAATGTTTAGCTTATAATCATAAGCCTAGCTTAACCTATATAAGGAGGATTTAATATGGCTTTTAAAACTGCAGCAGGTTACGGCAATTTACCTAATGGTAATTTCTCGCCAGTAATCTATTCTAAGCAGGTTCAATTAGCCTTCAGGAAAAAGTCTGTTGTAGAGGAAATCACCAATTCCGATTATTTTGGTGAGATTTCTGCAATGGGTGATACCGTGAAGATTATCAAAGAACCTGAAATCACAGTCAAAGAGTATGCTCGTGGCGCACAAATTTCGCCTCAAGACCTCGATGACGAAGACTTTTCACTAGTTGTTGACAAAGCAAACTATTTTGCATTTAAAGTTGATGACATTGAAGAGGCTCACTCACATGTCAATTTCAGTGAAATGGCATCTAATCGTGCTGCTTACAGACTATCTGACCAGTTTGACCAAGAAGTTCTTGGTTATCTATCAGGATGGAAGCAGTCAAGCTTAAACTCAGTAGCTAGTGCCGCAAACACTACCGTATCTGGAACAAAAGCTGTCTCTAGTGCAGGATCAGACGAACTACTTGATTCCATGCTAGTTGACGCTAATGATTTCAATGGTGGTACTGCAGGTAACTCTATTGTTGTTAAGCCTCGTGCAGGTGGTGACTCATTGAACACGACAACTGCTAACGCTACTCCTTTAGCTGTTATTGCAAGAATGTCAAGAAAGCTTGACCAACAGTATGTTCCTTCATCGGATCGTTGGTTAGTTGTTGACCCTGTTTTTGCAGAGCTAATGAAGGACGAAGACTCAAGACTATTCCAATCAGATTGGGGTGGAAACGGCTTACAAAACGGCTTGATCCTCAACAATGTGCATGGGTTTAAAGTCTATATGTCTAACAACCTTCCTGCTAAAGGCAACGGAGCAACTGGAGCTACTGCTACAGGATCTACACACTTTGGTGTGATCTGTGCAGGTCATAGTTCTTCTGTTGCAACTGCGGAGCAAGTAAACAAGACCGAGTCTTACCGTGACCCTGACAGCTTTGCTGACATTGTTCGTGGTATGCACTTATATGGACGAAAGATTCTCAAGCCAGAGGCTCTATCTCGTGCATATTATGTATCTGGCTTCTAGAGGAGATAACTAATGGCAACTTATGATATGACATCTTCAGATACCACTGGTGTATCTTCTAACTCTATAGCAACTCTACCAACTCAAACTGGTATGGGCGCAATGCGTATGGTTCAAGCTTACTTGGACATTGACGCACTTGTAGCTGCAGGGTATTCAGGCGCAGATGGTGACATCTTTCAACTACTTGAAATTCCTGCAGGATGCTTAGTGCTATTCGCAGGTGCTGAAGTAGAGAAAGCTTTCACTGGAAGCTGTACTTTGGACATGGACTTTGCCGCAGGTGATGACATGATTGACGGTGCTGATATTACTTCCACAGGTTACTGTGCTGAAGGTAGTAACGGACAGTCTAATGATGTTACCACAGGTGCTGCGTCTTTGTTTACGCAATTTCAGTCATCTACTGATACGATTGATTGTAAAATTGCAGGTGCTGCTCCTGCTACAGGAAGATTACGAGCTTACGCTTGCATAATCGACTGTAACGACTTAGGAGCGTCTGGTAAAGCTGCTGATGTTGATAGAGATCAATTAGCATAAACTTAGTAATTGGGAGGGCATTAAGTTGCCCTTCCTTTTTAGATAAAGAGAACATATGTCAGGCACTTATTTAAGTTTAACAAATTCAGTAATAGCTAGATTGAATGAGGTTCAATTAACTTCATCTAATTTTAGTTCAGCTAGAGGCATACAAGTACAAGCTCAAAATGCAGTTAATGAAACAGTACGTTACATAAATCAACGTGAATTTAACTATCCTTTTAACCATTCTACAAAAACACAAACACTAACAGCAGGTGTAGTTAGGTATAGTTTACCTACTAGCACTAAAACAGTAGACTATAACACTGTGCGTTTAGTTAAAGATAGTGATCTAGGAACAAGTGGTGGTAGACTAGGTGTTTTAAACTACAATGACTATATAAATAACTACATAACGCAAGAAGATGAAATTAATTCTACTACTGCT
>Ga0315326_10000554_pt1 | contig 18305 bp, 27 predicted proteins | sample M180m32315metaG_FD_203457 | JGI IMG/M metagenome (GOLD analysis project Ga0315326, IMG submission 203457) | Ammonia-oxidizing marine archaeal communities from Monterey Bay, California, United States - M1 80m 32315 | ecosystem: Environmental > Aquatic > Marine > Coastal | place: USA: California... | reverse complement strand
GTATGAAAATTATATCATCAGGCATTGGTGTTGCAGCAGCAAAAAATGCAGCAGCAGCACCATATTTTTTAACTAATCTCTCAAAAGGTCGCATTCTTGTTCTAGTTTTACTATTCATAATTTTACGGCCACTAAAACTTACAAAAAATATAATTTGTTTTGCAACTGTAGCACTAACAGCTGATAGAATTGCTAGTAAATGTAAATCATATTCAGAACCAACGGACATCGTGGCAAGTAACAAAAATCCAGGCAGAGGCACAAAAGGGACAAGAGAGCCAATGAAATTAACTAAAATCAGAATAAGATAACCATCATCTGGAGCAAATGGGAAAATATCAGTTAACTCCATTAATCAAATGAATTTTATGCAATATTTAATCAAAACTAACAATTTTGAATCAAAGTGAATAATAAACATAGCAAAAATGAATATTCATGAGTTATGAATTATTTATGGAATATTATCAACAGATGCAAGAAATTCTAGCTAATAACATATTTCAGGAGTACGGAATAATTGGTCTATTTTTAAATTCATTATTAGCAGCTACAGCAATACCATTACCAACAGAAATTTTAACATCAGCATTATTGATAGGAGGTGAAAATATTTTTCTTGTGGCAATTGTATTAATTATAGGATCTGTAATAGGTGGAATTTTAAATTACTTCATAGGGTTGGGAGGAAACAAATTAGTTAAAAAAATGAAGAAAAAATCAGACATAGAAAAACATGAAAAAAAACATAATAAATTATTAGATAAATTTGGATGGAGTGCAATATTTTTTGCAGCATGGATTCCAATAATTGGAGATCTGATTTTAATTTCAGCAGGAGTTAAAAAAATGGAATTTAAAAAATTTTCAATTTTTATGATATCAGGTAAAATAATTAAAACAATTATTGTAGTAATAGGATTAGGAACAATATTTTAAAAAAATAGTAAATTAAATTAAAAATAAATGATAATTAACGACAGGATTAAAATACAATCAAAATCGAACAAAACACATGACAGAAAAGAAATTTAAAATAATTTGTAAAGATATAGGTTCTATCAGCCCATTTATCAGATTTGTAGGGGTTATAGGCGAAAGAGGGGAGTTATTGGCATACATAAGAAGACCAGATTTAACACCACTACTAGATGAAAAAAATACACAGTATCAATTTTCACATATTGCTATGAATTCAGATCTAGAGGGGTTTTTTGATAAAAATTTGGGGGAAGTAGAATTTGTCTGGGAAGAACGAAAGAAAGTACAAACAATATCATTTGCAATAAAGAAAGCAAGAGTATGGGTCTCAATAGATAAAAAAGCTATTAGATCTGAAATGCTAAGAATCATAGATTCATGCCTACCAGTTGTCAAAAAGCATTCATAAAATTAGAAATATCTTGAAATGCCCTTATTGTGAAATAAATTTAGATTCACTTAGTATGACAGATGGATTAAAACATATTTTAGAACATAAAAAAGAAAATCAAAATTAAAGTATTGAAAGAAAAAATTGTAAAATATGGAAAATATTAAAAAATTAATTGATGAAATTAATTCAAGAAAGCCTAAAAATTATAAACAAATGAAAATAGACGATATAAGTAAAGAACTTCACAGTGTGATGAAATATGAACAAACCATATTAGAAAAAATAAATACATTTGAAAATGATCATCAAAATTTAGATTTAATAAAATATGCAAAAATAAGTTGTAGAAATATAATAGAAAGAGAAACTATCTTAATTCAAAATGCATATCTAGAAAAAATTGATTCGGAATATCTAAATTCAAAATAATTATTTTTCATCTTCATAAAGCCAGCATCGAACATATCCAGTATCAGTTTTAAATTTGGGTGGAAGTTTTTTACATTTTTCAATAGCTAACGGGCATCGATCGATGAACCTACATTCAGATGGAGTATCAAGTAAACTTGGAGGAGTTCCAGAAATATATTTAGGAGTACCACCTTTTAGAGTGGGAATAGATTCCAAAAGTCCTTGAGTGTAAGGATGTTTTGGATTTTTATAAATTTCTTGAGAAGAACCAAATTCAACCATTTGTCCACCATACATAATTCCAATTTTATCTGCTATTTCAGATAAAACTGCTAAATCATGAGTGATTAGCATAAAAGACATACCATCTTTTTTTAATTTTTTTAATAAATTGATAATTTGTGCTTGAATTAAAACATCTAATGCCGTGGTAGGCTCATCTGCAATCACAAATTTAGGTTTTAAAATTAAGGCCATTGCAATAATTACTCTTTGTTTCATTCCACCACTCAATTCATGAGGATATTTTTTTAAAACATCCTTATCTAAATTGACAGAATTAATAGAATCTAAGATTAGTTCATCAGGATTTCCATTAAATTTATGTTGTTTTAGAATTTCAACAAATTGCTGCTCAATAGTAAAAACAGGATCCAATGAATTCATAGCACCCTGAAAAATCATGGAAATTTTTTTCCAACGAAAGTTGTTATCAAAATCAGATTCAGAAAGATCCAAAATAGAAGCATCATCAAACATAATTTCTCCAAAACTACTACCACCAGACAACATTCTAATCAATGATAATCCCAATGTACTTTTTCCACAAGCACTTTCACCTGCAATTCCAATAGATTCTCCAAAATCTAAATCAAAATCAACATCATCAACAGCATAAACTGATCCTTGTGATGAATCATATCTAGAAAATAATCCTTTAATTGATAGAAATGTCATGTCTTTCTTAAGTCCAAACTAGAATTTCTGTTTTGCACTAAGGGATATAAACAACATTATTAGAAACAAAAAGTCGATTTAAATGATATTTCCAATTTGTGCCTTTGATGCAAAAAATGCGGTACTGTGTCCTCAATGTGAGGGAAAGGTAGATTCAGGAGTATTAACCAAAGCAGATGTAGATGCATCATTAACACTAGCAAAAATTGCAAAAACAACCAAGGAAATAGAGAATTTTTCACTTTATTCATGCAATGAATTTGAAGAAAATTTCATTTTATCATTAGCAAAAAATGACATAATGATTATCAGACAAAGTAGAACACTTTACAGATTACTACAAGATAATTTTAAACAGAAAATTTGGTTAGTTGAGGCAGATCAAACAGATAAAAAATTTATTGAAGATTTATTTTTTCCAATAAAGATTTTGACAATTAATGTGGTTTGGGCAGAAGGAGTTCAAAAAACTAAAGCAATAATTTCAGGTAAATGGACTTCGAAATTTCCAATTGATATCAAAAAAATCACGGAAATTGTGAAAAACATCCGAAACCTTGACATTGAAATAGTGTTTGAGGATAAATAATTGATATGGCTTTTGTAAAAACTCACGATATTTCAGAATTAAATGAAGGATTGATTGGAAAACAAGTAGTATTAGGAGGATGGATCGAGGATCTTAGAAAATTAGGAAAAATGTCATTTATCACACTTAGGGATATTTCAGGAATTTCCCAAATAATTGTAAAAGGAGAATTAAATGATAATCTAGGAGAGATAAATCGTCAAAGTGTAGTTATCATCAAAGGAATAGTTCAAGAAACTAAAGCTAGGGATTTTTCATTTGAAGTAAAGGCTGAAGAAATAGAAGTGTTAGCAAAAGCTATTCACCCGTTACCAGTTGACCCAATTGGAAGAGTGGAAAGTAATATTGATACAAGATTAAATCACCGTGCCTTAGATATGAGAAATCAAAAAACAGCTTCAATTTTTAAATTAAAACATTATGTATTACAAGCATTACGTAAAACATTAGTAGAAAAAAAATTTATTGAAATTACAACACCAAAAATTATAGGAAGCGCAAGTGAGGGGGGCGCAGATTTATTTTCATTGGATTATTTTGGAAAAACAGCATATCTTGCACAAAGTCCCCAGTTATACAAAGAACAGATGACAATTGGTTTAGAAAGAGTATTTGAAATTTCAAATTTTTACAGAGCAGAAAATTCACATACAGGAAGACACCTAACTGAATTTACCAGTATAGATATTGAAGCAGCATTTATGGATTACAATGATGTGATGGATGTATTAGAAGCATTAGTTATTGCAGTTTACAAATTTACAGCAGAGAATTGTAAAAAAGAACAAGAATCAATTGAGCATACAATAGAAATCCCATCAACACCATTTGAAAGAATCACTTACAGTCAATGTATAGAAGAACTCAAACAAGTAGGTGAAAAAATTGAATTTGGGGATGATTTGTTAGATTCACATCTAAGGTTAATTGGAAATAACCACCCAGGATTTTACTTTTTAACAGATTGGCCAATGAAATTAAAACCATTTTACATTAGAGAAAAAGATGAAGATTCAACACTATCACGCTCATTTGATTTACAATATGGATATCTAGAATTATCATCAGGAGGAACTAGGTTACATAATTCAGAATTACTGAAAGCAAGGTTATCGGAACAAGGTTTAGATCCTGCACAATTTGAAGATCATCTTAAAACATTTGATTGGGGAATGCCACCACATTCAGGTTGGGGAATGGGGTTAGATAGACTCATGACGACATTAATTGGAATGGATAATGTTCGTGAAGTAGTACTATATCCAAGAGATCCAGACAGATTATCACCATAAACGAATCCATACGTGATAGATTACATAAAAAATTAGAGCTCAAACAGCTCAAGAACAAGTAACCCTTTCTTTATGAATAATTCTTGAAAATAATTTTTAGATTAGTTTGTTCCAAGATTACTTAATGGTAATTTGATAATCCCATTAGCAACTAGAATCATCAATGTTATAGGAATACCACCACCGATCATAATTGAAATTGCAACCAAAATATCTCTTCTATCCATAATGGGAAAAAATTGAAGGATTATTTATTTTAAAAATTAGAGATAATTCTTGAAAAATTGTGGCTAATTTAAGGGGGAATTCTTGTATTCAAAGTATTCCTGAATTTCTTCAGATAATTGTTTAATCAAATCTTCACTACTGAAATCATTTTTCTTTAGTTCTTCCCATGTTTCTTCAATTCCCTGTTTTAGTACAAATAATGTTCTCTTGTCATCACAATGCATGATAATCTATTAGATGTCACACTAAAAAAAGACACTCCGCCCTAGAGTTCGTTACGGAATAAGAAAAGCTGTTTTTTAAAATCAGATATAGGTTACAGCATCTCAAAGAGCTTGATTGCCAACAGTGTCATTGGCAACATCAATCAAGTTTTCAATTTCAGTCACAATAATTTTTCCAGCATTAGTACTTTCTTTGATTGCTTGAATAATTTTTTCCACATTTTCATCTTCAGCAAGTACTGCTACCACTTTGTTTTCTCCAAATGCAGGATAGTATAACCAATGACCTAATTGATTTGGTTCATTACGATTTTTACCTCGTCCAGAAGCATTGAAAATAGTTATTCCAGTTACATTTACATTTTTTAGAGATTTATCTACAGCATCTAAATTCTTTTCAGGTATTATTGCATCTATTCTTCTCATATAACAAATAAGTGAAAATTATATTTAAGAACCATCTAAATTGTCAATCTTAAAATTCAAATTCAAATGTGATAATTAATACAAATAAATTTTTTAAAAAAATTAAATATTTAGATTCACCAACATGTAAAAAAATAATTAAAATGAATGGAAATAATCTTTTAAAGATTATTGTCCATTAGTTTTTTCCCATTGAGCTCGTACTTCAGCTGCTTTTTCTGCAAATGGATCTTCATGCCACTGTTCTCTGTTTAAATCAGCTCCCAGCATACCCGTTTTAGGCAATATCCCTTGAGTTGCTGCTTCAGCTAATACTGAATCCTCTTGTACATAATTTTGTTGATTTGCAGTTCCATATGCAATAGCACCTGCCATAGCAAGTACTCCTACTGCAATTCCTGCAATCACTATTATCGTTGACGACATGAATCTATTTTCATTTTTTAATATTAATGATGTCAGTTTCTATTGCAACACATTGAAAATTAATTATTAGTAAATAGTGTACAGTGCATTCTTACTAGTTAAATAATTAATAAAAAAAATTTATTCATGACAGTTGAAGCACAATATGATCAGTTCATTTCAAATCTAAATCAAACCATGAACAAAGTTGATCCAAACTTACTTGTAAAAATGATGTATTTGGAGAGAAAATTACCTAATGTGCCTCCTAAAGTTGAATTAACTTTAGAGTATAAACCAAATATTGATGCAGAAAGAAAAAAAGAGATTATAAGAAATAGATTTGGATTTCCAAACCAAACAACAGATCATGGAGTCCATGTTGTAGGTCAAATGAATACAGACATTGTTGAGAAATTTTCTCAAGATCCAGACATTCAATATATTACAGGTATTGCAACTCCTGCGTCATTTTAATAAATAAATTAATGTTATAGACCTAAATCATATTTTGAATAATTATTTTAAAAGGAAAAGTATTGATAAATATTATTTGTGTCCTAATCTAAAAATAACAAAATCAACACTTCTCTTAATTAAAAAATATGTAAAAATTATTTATTTAATGAGGATACACTGCAATACAATGTAGACAAATCATTTTTATTTTAAAATTACCAAATATGATTTGAAGCCAACACAATACCCATTGTCAGAAACTCCCCATCGTGTTACTGGTGTAAGCCTACCTGCTACATTACGTAAAGGGTGTGAACAGTTGGCTTTGATTTTTGATAATATTGATCAATGCTATAAGCGATAATTACTAAAGATAAATGAAATGGATTCTTTTACTTTTTTCAGTTTACAGAAAAAATTACTCGTATTAGTGTTATCTACAACTTTTATTTCAATCTCCATTACAACCATACTATTTCTAAATTTTGACAATATTTCAATTTTCAAATTACAAGAAAATATAATTTTAATTGGTATTACCTTAATGATTGGATTAAGTATTCTTACATATTTTTTGGCAAAACGTCTTTCTGATCCTATTGCACAGCTTAATGAAGCAACTTATCAAATTTCCAGGGGCGAATTTAATATTAGAACTAATATAAAATCTCGTGATGAAATAGGTACTCTTTCTGAATCATTTGATAACATGGCAAAAAAACTTCAAGAAGCAGAAATTACCATTAAACAAAAAGAAGAGGTAATTAAGCAACAAGAGGATATTCTTCTAAAATTTTCTCAACATACACAAAATGATTGTGTGGGCGTAATTGATATGAAAGATTCTACAAAAATTTCTTCTAAACTATCTGATGGTGACATTACTAAATTATATGAAATTTTTCTAAATTTTATGGCCAAAATTGTTCAAAAATATGATGGGGAAGTAGTAAAAAATATTGGAGATGCATTAATGTTTAGATTCCCAAATACAGATCTTAATGATAGTAAAGTAACGAAAAATATTCTAGAGTGTTGTTTAAACATGATTGAGTCCCATAATGATCTAAAAAAACAACTTGAAAAGGAAAAAATGCCTGAATTAAATTATAAAATTAGTATTAGTTATGGTTCAGTAAAAGTAGCTCAAAGTACTACATCTACAATTAGTGATATTTTTGGTCCAACAGTTAATCGATGTTTTAAAATAAATTCACTATGTCCAGAAAATAGTCTTATTATTGATAATAATTTGTATAATGCTTTAAAAGATTTTGTAGAGTATGATATTTCACAATTATCTGAAACTGAAATAAATAAAAAATATGGATATACAATTTTTCAAGTTAAAAGAAAAAAGTAATGTGTATCTAAAGGTGTCTTATAGGTAGAGTAATCATGAGGTTTAATGTTAATTCAATTCTATTTTATTTGGTTGAATTTGAAAAATGATAACTTTCACATTAAATAGAAAATAGAGATTTTTAGTCCCTATTTTCATGGGAAAACAACCTTTTTTGCATGTGGATGCTAAAATTAGATTGTCACCTATTTTGTTAAATTAAACATTAAAAATTACAATATGATTATCAGTTTTGATAATTACTAAAATTAAACAATAATATCACTCATACCAACCATTCCCAATACCGTATCACCAGATATTACAGGTAATCGTTTAATTTTGTTTTTTTCCATTAAATTTAGAGCAACTGAAATGTCAGCATCTTGATCAATTGAAATTAAAGGATAACTCATCAATCTACCAATCGGAGTATCAATTGGATATGCATGGGAACCAAGTTTTATAGTGTAATCTCGATCAGTAACTATTCCAACTAATTTATCATTTTCAACTACTACAACTGCTTCAAGATTATTTGTTTCCATAATTTTAGCTGCATCAGATGCAGTAGCCGTGGACTCTAAAGAAAGAGTGGATGAACTCATTACATCTTTAATTTTTCTAGGTTTTAGAAAGGGATCAAACTGCATTATTCAACTAAATTGGACGTATATTTCAATGGATAAAGTAAATTTCAACTTTGAAAATCATGCTCATTAAAATCAGAACCCAACGACACATTCAAAATTACAGTTGAATCAGTAGTTTGAAAATCTAATTCTTTATCAGGTAGAAAACTCCTAAACACTTGTTTTAGTAATTGTTCAGTAAAGACAGACCATTTTGAACCTAAATCATGTTGAATAAGAAATGAATGCATATTCCCATCAACTCTATGATCTGAAGTCATCCCTGAGGCCCTCATGTAATCCTCAAGAGTTTCAATACAGCGTTTTAGATCATAACCTCCTTTGATAAACATCACAGTATCTTTGATGGTAGGAAAAATTAGATTAATTATTTCATCAATATCTTTTCCATCTAAATCTTCACCTAAGGATTGTAAAATTCCTACAGGAACAGGGATTAATCCAATTTTTTGTGAAAATCTATCCCATTGAATATATTTTTCTAAAATCTGTTTAACTAAAACATTTTGAGATATACCTTTTTGATTTGCTTCTGTTTCTAATTCAGAAATTAATTTTTCAGATAATCTATAAGTAATACTCCTAGTAGGATTCTTTTTATTTACATGCGCTTGTCTTTTTGAAGAATCCATGTTAGTCATTATAATGATCTTGTATGATATTAATTGATGTCTTCTTGTTTTACATTATTCAAAACACATTCTATCGTAATTTCTTCTAAATTACAATGAATTGTAACATCCTTAATTTTACTCATATATAGAAAATATTTTTTTTTATCTCTGTTAAATGAGCCTGAAATTGCCAATAATTTCCCATCATGAAGTCTTCGTAATTTTCTATAAACAGTACTTAAACAAATATTTTCCTCTTCAGATATCATCATTGCAGATTTTGGTTTTTCGATAGTACTTTTTAAAATCTGTCTACAGTATTTGTCTGAAATACTTTCTAAAATAATCTGTTTTTTTATTTCATCACGAATTTCTTGTTTTTGAAGTAATTCTTGCATGTAAGGGTCTTGGAAAAATTAGTTATAACACTGATGTTTGCATTGCCGTGCAATGTACTCGAATTGATTATATTTCAAATTACAAAAAAATAACAGTAATGAATAATTCAATTTTAAAAATAATAATAATTGCAATATCCATAATCACATTAATCTCATTTTCAACAGATTTTGTAAATGCAGAAAATGTACCTAATTGGATAAAAAATAATGCATTATGGTATGGTCAAGGCGAAATTACAGAAACAGAATTTCTAAATTCAATTAAATTTTTAATTGAAAATGATATTTTGGTATTAGATAATGATGGCGATGAGATAAAAAGAAATCAACTTGCACAAATTATAATACCAAATGGAAATTATGTTGTTTCAGGGGGAGCTTTTTACTTACCATTGAATCTAGAAATAAATCCAATGACCACAGTTCAATGGATTAATGATGATATAGTACAACATACAGTACAAAGTCAGGATGAATTTGGAAAAATTATTGGATTATTCAATAGTGTTCCATTAAACACAGGAGAAACATTCGAATTTAAATTTACAGAAGAAGGAGTATACAATTACTATTGTTCATTACATCCCTGGAGAGTAGGCTTAGTTACAGTAAGATAATTCAATATCAAAAATGAGAATTAACTTATCCACTTAAGTAATAAAAATTAATAAAATTTGTGAGGATGAATAATTCAAAATTGGATTTGTTCAGATCTGCCTAGAATTCAATCATCCTCTATAATTTAATTTTAAAAAATATTGCAGTGCAATCATCTTTTTTATAAATTATTAATTAAAAAAAATTATGGATATCACAAAAATGCCAAAATTTCAAGAGGACAGAAATGACGGAGAAAATATAGGACATGATGAAAATGAATGGGGTAAGCAAAGAGAGATAAAAAAAATTGAAATAATTGAAGCCTATGATCTAAAATGGAATAAAAATAACAAATGCATTACATGTGGAAAAAATTATGAATTTATTGGAAGTAAATTTTGTTCCAAAAGTTGTTATGAAAATTATTTTATTCCAAAATTTAATTAATTTGTTTGTAAATGTATGTGATACTGTTCTTTTCCTTTTCTACTTCTGGGAAGACATCTAAGTTGACTACTGCAACAAGGACATAAAATATCATCAATTTCAATAAAAATTTCACAAAAATTACATCTTTTTTGGCCCATAGCATATCTGCCAATTCCTGTAGGTTTGAGAGCTTTATACTCCTTACATTTACCTATACAATAAGTCACAAAATTTTAAAAATTTTATTGAAGATAAAATGTATGATTGCACTGCACTAAAAATTCATTAAAAATAGATGTAATCACAATCAAGAATTATCTTTCTAATTAATATCTCATCTTTTTTAAAATAAAGTCATGAGACGTTGGTGGATAGCAATGGCAATTACAATACCACTTGTAGGTTTTGGAACATGGTATTTTTTACCTTGGTTGTAAATAGAAAAACAAGATCAAATTCTAAATATCACAAATTCGTAACGAAATACATGAAAACACACGATAACCTATCGTGTATGGATTTCTCTGTCACCATAAGCGAGTCAAAAACAGATAGGTTAACACAACAAACTGAGCTCAAAAAATACCTAACTTTTTCCTTTCTTTATGAATAAGAGTTGAAATATTGGCCTATTCTTAAGTCTGATATCATGGAAAAAATATCAGAAGAAGAAAGAAACAACAGAATATTCATTGTCACTTCATTGATAAGGGAAAAAGAAAGAGAACTCAAAGAATTGGAAGAAGAACATCAAGAACTGTTAGATTTAGACCCTCTCAAATAGAAGAAAATGGCTTTCTCAAAATCATACACAAAAATGTTTATCTAAATTAGATTCATGAGTTTCTGTTATGGGTTTGTTTGGAAGAAAAAAGAAAGTAGAAAAGAATTCTAGCAGTGAATGGACATCTTTTGAATTCGTTCAATTTCTTATAAAATATCCTGATACTTCTGATGATAACTTTGTTGAAATGTATTCCAATTTACTTGGAGAGGATACTTTAGAAAAAAACTTGGAAGATTATTGGAAAAATCGACTAGAAGAATCATTCATCAGTCAGGAAGAATTTAAAAACATCAAAAAAGAGTTTAACCAGAGATTTAAAAAAATAAGAACATTAGCACAAGCAAAGAAAGAAACAGAGGATATTGCAAAATGGGCTGTAACAAATACTGAGGATGATAGAACTACCGATGAAGATGAGTTCAACAAAGATACAGATGAAAATTCTAAAGATTCAGATTGATCAAATCCTAAATACACCTAATTGTTACGAAATTCATGGAAAGACACGATAACATATCGTGGAGAAAAATCCTTAACACCATAAGAGACCATAGTGATTAAACATGATTGAAGCATCACTTTCAAAATTAGATGACAAAGGAGTTTTTACAATTATAAAAGTTGAAAATGTTGAAAAAAAAGTGGGAAAAGAAATTATTACAGAAGTGAATATTCAAACTGAAGAAGAGTTCAATGGAGTAAAAAACTTCTATACATCAAGAAAAATGATTGTAGCAAAATTTTACGATAATGGTAAACCAACCACATTATATCAAGATATTCAAAAAGGGAAAAAGTATAGAGTGAAAATTATCACACAAAAATTTGGTAATGGAAAAGAAGATTATGATATTGCAAAATCATGAGATAGGCACGATAATTAAAAAAACAAAATGTATAGGATCATTGTTAAATATTATTTATGCATAATAGAATTAACAAGAAACCATCATGTCTGCGTCGTAGAGTGATGAGTAAGGAAAACAATTCATGTTAGGACTCATTTATGTTCAATGTTTCCCACCCTTTTCTTGTTGTTTTAAAATTCATAAATTAGTAGGAATGGTTTTTCTGGGAAAAAGAGAAAATTAGTCATATATGTTCAGATTTTTATTATAAGAAATTAAACGATGTATAATGATTAAGCAAGAAGATGCAAAAAAAGTTGTAGAAGTAATTGGAAATAATCTGATAGGAGTATCACATGATTCAAACAGTTTTCAAAAATTACCAGACTCCTTTTGGGGATATTTTGCAAGAGGTCATGATAAAAAAGGAACATTTGGAGTAATTATTACATATTCTGAAGATGGAAAGGATGTGGATGAATTAATGAAAATGTATGAAGAATGGGCAAAGCAAAGCAAACCTCAAGCAGAATAATCTACTTAGTTTCTCTCAAAAGTTTTCTGTAACCTTCACATTCTTTACAAACAGGTTTTCCCTTATACTTGGGATTACCATCTTTAATTTTTAATGTGCCAGGAGCAATTTTACAAATACAACAAACTACCATGCAAAATTAGTAAAATATGCAACTAATAAAAATTGGTAATTTTAGAGATTATCAGTAATTTGTTTTGTAAATTCTAAAGTAGTTCTATCCCCACCAATATCTTTGGTTTTAATTCCAGATTTCACTAGATCAAATATAGTGGATTCTAATTTTGTAGCAACTTCAAAACATTTTGGATCATTATGCTTTACTCCAAGCCAATCAAGCATCATTTTAATTGAAAGTAAAAAGGAGGAAGGATTTGCAATATTTTGTCCAGCAATATCAAATGCAGCACCATGAACAGGTTCAAACAATGCAAAGTTATCACCAAGATTGGCAGCAGGTGCCATTCCTAATCCACCTACAACTTGAGAAGATTCATCAGACAAAATATCACCAAAAAGATTTGTAGTAACTATTACATCAAATTGTTCAGGTTGACGAATTAAATTCATTGCACATGCATCAACATACATTTCTTCAAAAATAATATCAGGGTATGCTTTTGAAACTTCAGTACAAGCTTTAACAAACATACCATCAGTAATTCGCATAACATTTGATTTATGAACACATGTTACTTTTTTCATTGAATCACGTTGTTTTGCAGTTTCAAAAGCATATTTTGCAATTCTTTTAGAAGCATCCTCAGAAATAACTCTCAAAGCTACTGAAGAATTACCAAGACTGAATTCTTTACCAATGTAAAGATCTTCGGTATTTTCACGAACAATCACCATGTCAATATCATCACGCAATGCAGGCATGTGTGGGTATGATTTTGCAGGTCTTATGTTAGCATAAAGATCAAGAATACGTCTTAAAACTACAATAACATCAGCAGCACTTTCTCCAACAGGAGCCTTCAAACAAACATCAGAATTTTTGATAATATCAATTACATTTTCAGGAAGAGCCTTACCAGTTTCTTCTAATGCTTTATCACCTGCAGATAATTTTGTAATTTCAAATTTTAAATCAAATTTTTCATTAATTGTATTTAATACAGATATTGCAGATTCAGATAATTCAGGTCCGATCCCATCACCAGTAATTAATGAAATTTTATACATTATATCACATCAATAACAAAATTTAGTTTATCTGTTTTTCTTTAAGCATTTTTTTAAGCATAATTCTATTAATTCCATCAATCACAGATTGTACACTAGTAGTAACAATATCTTCACCAATAGATTTTGCAGAAACACTATTTCCATGTGGATCCTCAACAGTAATTGTAACTTCACAGAGGGCATTTGCACCTCCAGAAATAGATGCTAATCCGTAATCAGTAATTTTTAATTCTGAAACTTTACCAGTAATTTTTTGAATTGCATTTAATGCAGCATCTACAGGTCCAACACCATAATCAGTTCCAATAAAATCTTCGCCATCAATATTTAATTTTACAAATGCATGTGGCATAATTCCAATTCCAGTAGATACAGAAAATCCAGATAATTGAACAATTTTTTTAATTCCTTTTTCACCCAAAACATCACTTGCCATAGAAAGTAATTCAACATCAGTGATTTGTTTTCCTTGATCACCTAAGACTTTAATTTTTTCAAGAATTTGTTTTGATTGCTCCTCATTAGTTTTAACCCCAAATTCCTCAAGCATTGCATTCATTCCATGAATTCCAGCATGCTTTCCAATACGAAGTTGTCTTGTTCTACCAACTAATTCAGGACTGATTGGTTCGTAAGTAAGAGGATTATTCAAAACCCCATGAGTATGAATTCCAGATTCATGACCAAATGCATTATCTCCAACTATAGCCTTGTTTGGCTGGACTTTAATGCCCACAATTTTTGAAATGTATCTTGAAGTATCATAAATTAATTCAGATTTGATATTAGTTTCATATTTTTGATCTTGGGGCAAGCATTGTAATGCCATAGAAAGCTCTTCCAATGAAGCATTTCCGGCACGTTCACCTATACCGTTGATGGTTACATGAGCACATGCTGCACCTACATGAATTCCAGATAATGCATTTGCAACTGCCAATCCAAAATCATTATGACAATGAACACTTACAGGAAGTTTTGTTGCAAGAATTGTGTCTTTAGTAATATCTGCCATATATTCAGGAGTAGAATACCCAACAGTGTCAGGAATATCAACTCTATCAGCTCCAGCTTTTGCAACTTCACCAAATACTTTTTTCAAAAATTCTCGATCAGTTCTAGTAGCATCTTCAGCAGAGAATTCAACTTTTAATCCACGTGATTTTCCATATTCAACAGCTTCAATTGCTTTTTCAAGTGCTTGATCTCTAGTCATTTGAAGTTTATACTGCAAATGAATATCAGAAGTTGCAATGAATGTGTGGACGTAATTTAATCCAGCATCAACTGCAGCATCAATATCTCCTTTGATGGTTCTGGTTAATCCTGCAATATCACAAGATAACCCTTCACTAGTAATCATTTTAACTGCTTTTGCTTCACCTTCAGAAATAACTGGAAAACCAGCTTCTATAGCATCAACTCCAAGTTCATCAAGTTTTTTAGCAATAGATAATTTTTGATCTGGAGATAAAGAAACTCCAATAGTTTGCTCTCCGTCTCTTAATGTAGTATCAAATATTCGAACTTTCAAGCTCCGCTCCTTTGTAAAGCAGCAACACCAGTTCTTGCAACATCTATTATTCCAAAGGGTTTTGCTAATTCTTCAAATGCTTGGATTTGATGAGGAGTTGCTGTTAATTCAACCATGATTGAATCTTTTTTCACGTCATGTACTTTTCCACCATACGCATTAGCCAATTTGTTAATTTCCATACTATCATTAGCATTACTTAGTTTTAACTTAAAAATACAAAGCTCACGAAATACTGTTTTATGCTCATCCAAATGTTTGACCTCAACAGTATCTATCATTTTATCAAGTTGTTTAACAATTTGTGCTACTTGTTTTTCATCACCATATGTAGTAATTGTCATTTTAGAATAATTTGGATTATCAGTAATACCTACAGAAATACTATCGATATTGAAATTTCTAGATCTAAAAAGATGAGTTACTTTAAACAAAATACCCGGTTTGTTTTCAACTAAAACAGAAAGTATAGCCCACATAATTATCACTAAGATGGTAAAATCATATCCGAAAGTGAAGTTCCAGGAGCAACAAATGGCAATACGTCTTCTTCAGGATCAATTGGAATATCAATTACTGTTGCAACATCACTACTTAATGCAGATTTTATTGCTTTATCAAGTTCATCCATAGACTGTGCTCTAATTCCTTGAGCTCCATAAGATTCAGCTAATTTAACATAATCAGGACATCCACCTTGATCCACTCCAATCATTCTTCGGTCATAAAATGTTCTTTGCCATTGAGCAACCATACCTAATGTTGAATTATTTAAAACAAATACGATTACAGGAATATCTTCCAATACAGCAGTTGCAAGAGAATTCTCAGTCATACTAAAACTTCCATCTCCAGCTATATCAACAACAGGTACATCAGGTCTTGCAACTTTTGCACCAATAGATGCAGGAAATCCCCAACCCATAGTACCAAGTCCAGTTGAACTAAAAAAAGTTCCAGGTTGAATTACATCATAAAACAATGATGCCCACATTTGATGTTGACCAACTTCAGTAGTAACAATAGATTCCTTTGGCAATAATTCTCTAAGTTTCCTCAAAATCTTGGCAGCACCCATTTCACCAGGATGAAGTTTTAAATTTTCTTTCCAATATGCTTTAGTTTCTTTTACATGTTTAACCCAAAGTGATTCTTCATTTTTTTTAATGGATTTTTGTAAAAGTAATTTCACCATAACTCTAAGTGATGTACGAACATCACCAACAACTGCTAAACTAGTAGTTTGATTTTTACCAATTTCAGCAGGATCAACATCCATATGAATAATTTTCAATCGTTTTTCAAAAGCTTCAAAAGTTCCAACAGACCTATCAGAGAATCTAGTTCCAATTGCTAAAACACAGTCAGCTTCTGTCATCATTTTATTTGCTTCAGCATGACCATGCATTCCAATTGGCCCTAAGGATAAAGGATGGTTTTCAGGAAATGCACCCTTACCTTTGAAAGTAGTAACTACAGGAAGCATAAGAGTTTCAGCAATAGATTGTAATTCAGCAAATGCCGATGAGATAATAGTTCCACCACCAGCTAAAATAATAGGTTTTTCAGAATTAAGTAACATATCAATTGCTTTTTCACAAGCAACAATATCAGGATCATACCAAGGATGATAACCTTGAATTTTAAATTCTTCAGGAAATTCCATTGGAGCTTCATTTTGTTGAACATCTTTTGGAACATCAATAAGTACAGGTCCAGGTCTTCCAGTTTCTGCAATGTAAAATCCTTTTTTTACAGCTTCAGGAACGTCTTCAGGCAATCTTGGTTGAAATGCATATTTAACAACAGGGTTTGCCATTCCAATAATATCACTTTCTTGAAATGCATCTTTTCCAATCATTGCAACAGGAACTTGTCCAGTTACTGCAATCATTGGAGCAGAATCTGCTTGAGCAGTTGCAATACCAGTTAAGATATTTGTAGCACCAGGACCAGAAGTTGCAAAACAAACTCCAGGTTTTCTACTAACACGACCAAATCCATCAGCCATATGTGCGGCAGATTGTTCGTGACGTGTTAAAATATGTCTAATATCACATCGTGCAAATTCATCATACATAGGAAGATTTGCACCTCCAGGTAATCCAAATACCTCTTTGACGCCTTCTTTTTCCATTGCTGTCATCAAGGCTTTTGCACCAGTCATGGTTTCCATAATATGGATAGAGTTTTTTTCCATAATTTAAAATGTATCAAAATTTTAGGCACAAATTAGATTAATTCAAGTAAAAATGAACATTAACAGATTACAGGATTATTAAAAAAATAAAAATAATTTTTAGTTAGATAGACTTAAACAGATAATTTTTAGATTTGAAGTGAACATTTTGACAGATAATGAAGAAATTATTAAAATCATAGAAACATTATTCGAATCTGGAATTACTAAAGATCTTAGTAAATTAAGAGAAATTCATTTAGATGATCCAAAATTTTCAAGTTTTAGCGATTTACCACCATATGATCTTAAAGATTATCAAACTACAATTGAATTAGAAGAATTAAGGTTTATCAGTATTTCAGATTATACTTATGAAATAAAAAATCCAAAAATTAGTATTTTTGATAATTGTGCAATCGTAGCTTTAGAACTTATTCAAAAAGGAATGTTAGTAGACAATAAAGCATACACAGGTGAACATATGACAATTAATGGACGAGCAACATTTGTGTTAGTTAAGCAACCAACATGGAAAATTGCACACATTCATTTATCAAAAATATTTAATTGATTATAGATTATTTTTTCTTTTGATTAGGATTTGGTTTTTTCGATTTGTTTTTATTTTGATTAGGATTTGGTTTTTTCGATTTGTTTTTATTTTGATTAGGATTTGGTTTTTTCGATTTGTTTTTATTTTGATTAGGATTTTTTGGTTTATCATTTGCAGATAATTTTTTGTAAAGATTGTATGCTTGTTCAACGTTAGAATTACCGTGAATTATTGAGCGTGCGGCTTTAATCATTGCAACAGGATGTTCAG
>Ga0315326_10000541_pt1 | contig 18413 bp, 17 predicted proteins | sample M180m32315metaG_FD_203457 | JGI IMG/M metagenome (GOLD analysis project Ga0315326, IMG submission 203457) | Ammonia-oxidizing marine archaeal communities from Monterey Bay, California, United States - M1 80m 32315 | ecosystem: Environmental > Aquatic > Marine > Coastal | place: USA: California... | reverse complement strand
TGGGCGGCGTTTTCCAGCTCGCCCATTTCGCGCAGTTCGACATTTGTGAACGCCGCTTCAACCGGCCCGCGGCGGGCAAGCATGTGAATGTCGGTCATCGGTGACGAATGCGATGCCTCTGCCGCATAATCGACAAGATCGGTCACCGACATTTCGGTGGCGGTCTTGGCAAAAACACGGGCGACGTCGAGGGCGACATTGCCAACGCCGATGATAACCGCCGCCTCGACATCGAGGTCTGGATTGAGATCCTTGAAATCGGGGTGACCGTTATACCAGCCGACGAAAGCGTTGGAGCCATATACGTTCGGCAGGTCTTCGCCCGTAACACCGAGCCGGTTGTCATGCGGCGCGCCATAGGCGAGCACAACCGCATCGTAAAGTTTGAGCAATTCAGGAATGGAGACATCTTTGCCGACCTCGACATTGCCGAGATAGCGGACGCGTTCGTGGTTCAGCGTGCGTTCATAGGCCTTGGCGACACGTTTGGTCTTCTGGTGGTCGGGGGCGACGCCGCCGCGGATCAGCCCGAACGGTGACGGCAGGCGCTCTAAAACGTCGACCCGGCAGTCAGGGTCTTTATCCAATAGTCCCTGTGCAGCATACATCCCGCCGGGACCAGATCCGACGACCGCGATAGTAAGAGCCATGGTGAAGCCTTTATACGAACGTTTCCGTGTCTTTGCGACATCTGGACCACATCATAACGGCTGTTCAGCGTGAGAAAAGGGCGGGACACACATCTAATGATTTCCGCCGTGTCGGAAAATTGATCTGGTGAAACATGTCCTATCCTTTGTGTACTGTGCGTATCGGGCAGAATGCCCGTCACCGTTAACTAAGCAATAATCGTGCCAGTTTCGGGAAATGAACATTATCAATGACATACGTATGTATGCAGGGAGAGGCGTGGACAAAAGCGTATAAAAATCCGACGTTTATGGGCTCCATTTGAGCGTTTAGGCGCGTCAGTTCTTACGGAAATTGACCAGCGCGACCCCGGTCAGGATCAGCGCGATGGCGGCCCACACGAACGCGCTGTGGCTCTCGCCGAACAGCACCAGCCCGAAGACAACGCCGAACCCTACCGACAGGAAATTGGCCTGGGTCATATAGGTCGGCCCGGCAATGCGGATCAGTTCGAAGATCGCGTAGAAATTGATTGCCGCCAGCACAGAATGGGCGAGCAGGGCCTGTTGTCCCACGGTGAGCGGCCAGCTGAGAAGCTGGAATTTGCCGAGCGCCAGCGCGAGTGGCAGGGCTAAAAGTCCGGCGGCCAGCAGCGTGCCGCTCGACAGGGTGATGGAATCGACGCCCTTCGGGCGCGATTTTTCCGACAGGGCCACATAGGCAATCGCATGCAGCAGGGGCGCGCCGAACCCGATCAGCACCCAGACGGCAAGGTCCGGATCCGGCAGGCTCGATTTCGGCAGTACGATCAGCAACACACCGCCGAAGCCCAGCAGGATGCCGGTTGCGCGCAGCCATAGAAACTTCTCGATGCGCAGGATGACGCTGATGCAATAGGTCAGGATCGGCACGAAGGTCATGATCACGGCCATGATGCCGACCGGCAGTTTTCCCTGCGCGGAATACAGGATCATGTTGGCCACGGTGAACCGCACCAGGCCAAGCTTCAGATAATAGGGCGCATCGGCGCGGGCGAAACGCGGCCGTTTGCCCCTGATGACACCAGCGAGAAACAGCCAGCTGCCCGATAGCAGGGTAAACCAGAACAGATAGCTGACCGGTTCCACGCCGTCATTTACGGAGATTTTGATCAGCGCAAAGAAACCGCCCCACATCCCGCCGATCAGGAATAGAAGCGCGATCGGCAGCAGGCTGTTTGGCTTTGGGGGTATCGGTGAAGACGGCGTATCGGAAGAGGCGGACATGACGTGCTTTATGGGCCGGATGGGCGCTCCGGGAAAGCGGAAATCGGACTGGATCGCGCTGTGCCGACGGCCGCGATTTCGGCAATCTGGGTCTGGGGCCGGGTCTGGGGCTGTTCGGACACGGTTTTCAATTCACTGGCCGCGGCGGGATGAAATGTCAGGGCGACGGCGATGATTGCGCCGAGGAGTACCGTTTTTGCATACTTCATAATCTACCTACTCTTTGTCATATGCGGATCGACTGACTTCGCCGCAGGACAGCGGTAATACTATCGTATTCAGAAGGGGGCGGGGGCTGCACGGCGGTTTGTCGCAGAAAGGACACAGATGCCTTGCGTTCGATGTAAAATGAAACTGGCATGCTGCGCGATCGTATGACTAAAATTCGCCGTAATTAGGATCAACAGGGGAAATACACAATGAAACGGGGCCTTGTTTCCACTCGCCGTTATGTCGTAAATCGCCGCCAAATTGAGGCCGGACCAGCCGCCGCTGCATGGAAATCCATAGCGCCGTCCGCCGTGAAGCGCGTCCAGTCCACCGATATCGCCTAGCGCGCGTGTCGCGGCAGCGCGTGCGTCTTTCTTTCCAAAGGGATTCTGATGAAATTTTACGATAACGCTGTTGCGCCGTCACCACGGCGGGTGCGCATGTTTATTGCCGAAAAGGGACTGGAGATCGAAACGGTTGAGATCGATATCCGTGCCGGTGATCAGTTCACCGATACGTTCCGCGCCATCAATCCGTTCTGCACCGTCCCGGTTCTCGAACTGGACGACGGCAGCCACCTGATTACCACCGACGGCTGCTATGCATGGCTGGAAGAAACCTATCCCGATCCGCCGCTGCTCGGCCGGACCGTCACGGAACGTGGGCATGTCGCGGATGCAATGCAGATCATCATGTTTCACGGCCAGATGGCGGTATCTGAAACGCTGCGCAACTCGATGGAGGCGATGGTCGGTCGCGGCATCATCGGCCCCGATGACTACGCACAGATCCCGGCATTGGCAGAACGGGGGCGTACACGGGGCACGCGGTTTATGGCCACGCTGAACGACATGATCAGGGACCGGGCATACGTCGTCGGCGACGCGTTCACGGCAGCCGATATCGATGCGTTTATCTACGTGACGTTCGCAAAATGGGCCAAGATTGAACCGGAGGAAGGCCATATGTCTGTCAAACGCTGGTATGACGCAATCTCCGCCCGTCCGAGCGCTGGGCTATGACAGCATCCTATTACATGGTGGAGATGGATTATCCGCACGAAACTGCGGCGGAACGGTCGGCATTCGATGCGTTCTATCAACGCCATATCGATATGTTGCTGACTATTCCCGGATTTCTGACGGCACAGCGATTTCACTGTCCCGAGGCGACCCGCGCGCCCTTTCTGGCGCTCTACCGCCACACCGGGCCGGAGGTTCTGGCCAGCGAAGCCTACACGTCAAAAGCCGGGCGGATGTCGGTAGAGGCGGATTTCCGTGTCAACATGACCAACTGGGACCGCAACCTGGTGCAGGGCCCGGAAGGAAGCAGCGCGCCCGACCTGGCGATCGAGATGGATGACTCCATGACGCTGATAGACCGCCTTACCGATGACGCGCCGCCTCTGCCCGACGAATGCGTTCCGCTGGATGTCATCGGGCTCGACCGGACAATCGCTCAGCGCGGCGCCATCCTTGGCGACAAGGTGCCGTCCGAACTGCGGGACGGTTGGGAAGTTCGCGTATGGCGGCCGATCCACCCGGTGCGGCGGAGCGGTTAGGCCGGGACTGGAACACGGGTATTCTCACTTTCGCCGGAATGACAGGCAAGAGTGCAAAAAAACCTGGCCGAGCCAAGCTCCGCCGAGTTTTATCTATTTGCCTGTTAGGCGGCGGAAGCGCTTAAGCCCCTTCTTCCACCGTCCAGGTCCGGCCCTTGCGCAGCATGTCGTTCAGGCTGCCGGGCGGGTTGGCGGCGGTCACTTCGTCGAGTTGTTCGTGCACCGCTTCGTCGAAGGCCTTGGCCGGGTTGTTGTAAAGCACGCCGAGGGCGACCGGGAATTCCGGCTGTTTCATGTCGGCCAGCATCATGGCGAGGATCTTGTTGGTCTGGTCATGGACCAGGATATCGGCCTCCGTGACGTCGTTCTCGCCGACGGTGACAACCTGAATGCCGAAACCGTCATCGCTTTTGGCAAGACCCTTGTTCTTGTCGGCGCCAAACAGCAACGGCTGGCCGTGTTCGACCGAGATGGAATTGTCGTTCACCACCTTCTTGTCGGTCCAGCCATCGAACACGCCGTCGTTATAGACGATGCAGTTCTGGATGATTTCGACCAGGGAGGCGCCCTTATGCGCATGGGCGGCTTTGAGAACACCCGGCATCTGTTTCTGGTTGGTGTCGAACGTCCGGGCCACAAACCGTGCGCCGGCGCCGAGGGCCAGGCTGAGTGCGGTCAGCGGGGCGTCGACCGAGCCCTGTGGGGTGGACGGCGAGCGGGTGCCCAGCTGGCTGGTCGGTGAGTACTGGCCCTTGGTCAGGCCGTAGATTTCGTTATTGAACAGCAGCAGGTTGAGATCGACGTTGCGCCGGATGGCGTGCATCGTGTGGTTGCCGCCGATCGACAGCGCATCGCCGTCGCCCATCACCACCCAGATGTCGAGATCCGGATTGGCGAGCTTTGCGCCGGTTGCCAGGGCGGGTGCCCGGCCGTGAATGGTGTGAAAGCCGTAGGACGCCATGTAGTAGGGAAAGCGCGCCGCGCAGCCGATGCCGGAGAAAAAGACCAGCTTTTCCAGCGGTATCTGCAGTTCGGCGAGGGTCCGGTGGACACCCTTGATGATGGCGTAGTCGCCGCAACCGGGGCACCAGCGGACTTCCTGATCCGAGGCGTAGTCGTTGGGCTTGAGCGCTTCGACGGGGGTTTGAACGTTCATCGGATTATCCTTCCAGCCGCGAGCGAATCTCGCGTTCGAGGGTCGACACCTTGAAGGGCTGACCCGTGATCTGAGTGATGCTTTCGGCATTCACCAGGAATTTTGCGCGCAGCACATTGACCATCTGGCCGTTATTCATTTCCGGCACGATGATCTGGTCGAACTGCGATAGCAGTTTTTCCAGATTGGCCGGGAACGGCCAGACATGGCGGATATGAATGTGCGAGACGCTCAGGCCGTCTTTGACGCAGCGGCCGACGGCCTGGTTGATGGCGCCGAAGGTCGAGCCCCAGCCCACAACCGCTAGCTTGCCTTTTTCTTCGCCAGTCGCGACGGCCTGTGCCGGGATGTCGTTGGCAATGCCGTCGATCTTGGCGGCACGGACCTTGGTCATCCGGTGATGGTTGTCGCTGTCGTATGAAATATGACCGGAATCGTAATCCTTCTCGATGCCGCCGAGGCGATGCATCAGGCCCGGTGTGCCGGGGATGGCCCAGTTGCGGGCGAGGGTTTTCTCGTCACGCAGATAGGGATGGAAGCCTTCCGGATCTTTGCGGAAGTCGACCGGGAACGGCTCGATATCGTCGGCGTCGGGAATTTCCCACGGCTCAGCCGCATTGGCGAGATAACCGTCGCTCAGGAAGATGACCGGGGTCATGTATTTGGTGGCAAGCCGAACAGCCTCGATCGCGGTCTCGTAGCAGTCGCCCGGTGTGGCCGAGGCGACAACCGGCAGCGGCGTGTCGGCGTTGCGGCCCCATACCGCCTGGAACAGATCGGACTGTTCGGTTTTGGTCGGAAGGCCGGTCGACGGTCCGCCGCGCTGGACGTTGACGACCACCAGCGGCAGTTCGGTAACCAGTGCCAGACCGATGGCTTCGGTCTTGAGCGCGATACCCGGGCCCGACGATGACGTGAGGCCGAGCTTGCCGGCATAGGATGCGCCGATAGCGGAACACACCGCAGCAATTTCGTCTTCAGCCTGGAACGTGGTCACGCCATAGGGCTTCAGATTTGTCAGCGTGTGGAGCAGGGCGGAGGCTGGCGTAATCGGATAAGAGCCGAGGAACAGCTCAAGCCCAGCTTTTTGCGCGCCCGCGACCAGACCCCAGGCCGCAGCCTCGGTACCGGTGACGGCGCGGTAGGTGCCCGGCACCACTTTGGCGCGCGGCACGATATAGGCTTCGGTGCCGGACGGCAGTTCGACCGTCTCGCCATAGGCATGGCCCGCGTTCATCGCCGCGATGTTTGCGGCCGCGATATTCGGCAGCTTGCCGAAGCGCTGGTTGACCCATTCGACGGTCGGTTCCCGGTCACGGTCGTACATCCAGCACATCAGGCCGAGCGCCCAGAAGTTCTTACAGCGCGTCGCTTCCTTCGACGACACGTCGCAATCGGCGACGGCGGCGTTGGTCAGCTTGTTGATCTCGATCGCAATCACGACGTGGTTATCCAGCGTGCCGTCTTCGAGCGGATTTTCCGTATAACCGGCGCGCGCAACATTCCGTTCCGAGAACGCGTCGGTGTTGAGGATAATCGTGCCGCCCTTCGGCACATCCTTCAGGTGCACCTTCAGCGCTGCCGGGTTCATTGCGACCAGTACGTCCGGATCGTCGCCCGGCGTCTGAATGTCGAATGAGGCAAAATTGATCTGGAACGCCGAGACACCGAACGTGGTACCGGCAGGCGCGCGGATCTCCGCCGGAAAATCCGGGAAGGTCGCGAGATCGTTGCCCATAAGGGCGGTGGACTGAGTGAACTGCGTGCCGGTCAGCTGCATGCCGTCGCCGGAATCGCCGGCGAACCTAATAACAACAGAGTCTAGAGCATTGCGCTCCCCACCATCGGAGGAGGCGACATTTGTGGCCATGGAATTTGATCCAGATAATTATATGTGCACAAACAAAATTAAGTAGGCGTTTCTTTCCCGTCAAGCCGTGCGGATGTAATCATTCCTAGTGCCCGCATTAAGTCGTCGTAAGGGCGTTTCAACAGGAATGCCACTCGTTCTCAATCACGGCAGCAAAGTTTTATAACATGGCTGACGAGTCTTTCATCCCCAAATTGACGTGATCATTTGAGACCGATTCAGAGGCTTTACAATCGCGCTTGACACCTCGATGCCGCTTGACGAATAATTGTATGTACACAAACAATTATTCCGATGCAAAATCCGGCAGCGGAACACGATCAGGGAATGGGACGCAGATGCCATCTTATAGAAGACCGACCGAACTGGACGACGCGCTGAAAGCGCTGGCAGCGGGCGGACATACGATCGTCGCCGGCGGGACGGATTTTTATCCGGCGCGGGTCGGCCGCAATATCGACGAGGATGTGCTCGACGTTACTGCGATCGATGGCTTGCGGGCGATTGAGGCTCGGACCGATCCTGCCAATGGCGACCATTTCTATATCGGTGCCGGGGCAACCTGGACCGATCTGATCCGCGCCGATCTGCCCGACTGGTTCCGCGCCATGAAACAGGCGGCCCGCGAAGTCGGCGGCGTGCAGATTCAGAATGCCGGGACCATTGTCGGCAATGTGTGTAATGCCTCGCCCGCAGCGGATGGCATGCCGGGACTCGTCGCGCTTGACGCCTCGGTGGTCCTCGCATCGGTTTCCGGGGAGCGGGAAGTGCCGATCAGTGAATTTGTCCAGGGTAACCGCAAAACCGGGCGAAAGCCTGATGAAATGGTGCTCGGGTTGCGTATTCCGGATTGCGGAAAGGCGGCGACCAGCGCGTTCCTTAAACTCGGTGCACGCAAATATCTGGTGATTTCGATCGTCATGGTGTCCGCCGTCCTGGAAAGGGCCGCGGACGGCACGGTCGAGCGGCTGCGCATCGCGGTCGGCTCATGCTCCGAAGTGGCGCGCCGATTGCCCGATCTTGAAGTCGCCCTCGCCGGCAAACCGGTGGATGCAGCGCTGGCCGGCCTGATCACCGCCGATCATCTGTCGCCGCTGTCGCCGATCGGCGATGTCCGCGGCTCTGCCGATTATCGCAATGATGCCGCGCTGACGCTTGTCCGCCGCGCGATCGCCGGTCTAACGGAGTAACACATGTCCATCTCGTTCAATCTCAACGGCAAGACCGCGGCCACTGAAGCCGCGCCGGCCAGCCGCCTCGCCCACGTACTGCGCGACGACCTCGGCTTCACCGGCACCAAGATCGGCTGCGACGCGGGGGATTGCGGCGCGTGTACCGTGCTGCTCGACGGCGAACAGGTGTGTTCGTGCCTCGTGCCGGTCGCGCAGGTCGCGGGCCGCGATGTGACCACGGTCGAAGGTCTCGCAGGCTCGGACGGGCGGTTGTCCGATCTGCAGCAGGCGTTCCATGAATACGGCGCCGCGCAGTGCGGCATCTGCACACCCGGCATGCTGATGGCCGCCGCCGATCTGTTCAAACACAACGAAACCCCGAGCGACGAACAGATCATGGACGCCATGGGCGGCGTGCTGTGTCGCTGTACCGGCTATAACAAGATCATCGACGCGGTGAAGCACGTGGTGCAGCCCAACGGTGTGACCTTCGTTAATCCCGATGCGGGCGATGCCATGGGCGCGCGGATATTGAAAACCGACGGTCTGCAGAAAGTCGACGGCACCGAGCTGTTCGGCGCGGATGTGGCGCCGGCAGATGCATTGTGGGCGCGCGCCATCCGTTCGCCCCATCACAGCGCAACCTTCACTTTGGGCAGTTTCGATGATCTGCACGCCAAATGGCCGGGTCTGGAGCGCGTGCTGACCGCGGCGGATGTGCCTGGCAATAACGGCTATGGCATCTATCCCGACGTTAAGGATCAACCGGCCTTCGCCGAGGGGCAAATCCGTTTTAAGGGTGAAACGGTTGTCGCACTGGTGGGCGACCATGACACGGTCTTTGGCATTCGCGACGAGGACCTGCCGATTCACTACACACAGCGAGATCCGATTTTCGGATTCGAGGGGCTCGCCGATGACGCGCATCAGATTCACGAGACAAATCCGGGTAACATCCTTGCTCATGGATATGTAAAGAAGGGCGACGCGGCAGGCGCGATGGCGGGCGCTGACGTTGTCGTCGAAGACAGCTTCGCGACCGGTTTCGTCGAGCACGGCTATATCGAACCCGAAGCCGGCTGGGCCCGGCGCGTCGGCGACCGGCTGGAGATCACGGTGTCGACCCAGGCGCCCTATATGGACCGCGACGAGATGGCCCAGCTTATCGGGATTCCGAATGAAAGCGTGCGCATCATCCCGACTGCGTGCGGCGGTGGGTTCGGCGGCAAGCTGGATCTCGGCGTGCATCCCGTGATCGGAGTGGCGGCCTGGGTGCTCAATCGCCCGGTGCGTTGCACCTGGACGCGGATCGAATCCATGGCGGCATCGACCAAGCGTCATCCGTCGCGCATCACCGCGCGCTACGGCTGTACGAAGGAAGGCGATCTGGTCGCTTATGACATGTCGGGCGATTTCAATACCGGCGCCTATGTGTCCTGGGGGCTAACCGTGAAAGACCGTGTGCCGGTGCACGCGACCGGGCCGTATTACGTGCCCCATGTCGAAGCCAAGACCCGTGCGGTCTTTGCCAACGAGACTCCGGCCGGCGCATTTCGCGGTTTCGGTATTCCGCAGGCTGCCATCGCCCATGACACGCTGATGGATATGATGGCCGAGGAAATCGGCATGGATATCTTGGAATTCCGCCTGCGCAATGCGATCCGCAAGGGACAGGAAACCGCGACCGGCCAGCTGCTGGAATATTCCGCCGGGCTGGATCAGTGTCTCGAAGCGCTGCGCGATCCGTGGCAAAAGGCGCGCGCGGCGGCGGAGAAGTTCAACGCCGAAACCGATGGCGTGAAGCGCCGCGGCGTCGGCCTTGGCTGCATGTGGTACGGCTGCGGCAATACCTCGCTGTCGAACCCGTCGACCATGCATGTCGGTCTGGCGGCCGACGGCTCTGTGACGTTGTATTCCGGCGCTCAGGATATCGGTCAGGGCACCAACACGACGATGATGCAGGTTGCCGCTGACGGCCTCGGCATACGTATGGACAAGTTGCATCTTGTCTGGGGCGATACCGACAAGACGGCGGATGCCGGCAAAAGCTCGGCGTCGCGCCAGGCCTATGTATCGGGGCGCGCGGCAATGGAAGCGGGGCAGGATTTGCGTTCGCAGATTCTGCGTCTTGCCAATGTCGGCGACGACGCCTCCATCGAATTCGGTGAAGGACAATTGACGGTGACGGAAGGCGATGCAGTGCGCGAAATCGTGCTGTCCGAACTATCCGCCGATAAACTGCATTGCAACGTGCTGGTCGGCGAAGCGACGTTCGATCCGCCCGCGACACCGCTCGATGACATGGGGCAGGGCAATCCCTATGGAACTTATGGGTTCGGCGCGCAGATTGCCGAAGTCGAGGTCGATGTCGAATTGGGCACGGTCAAGGTGCTGCATGTCTGGGCAGCGCATGACGTGGGGGCGGCCATCAATCCGACCCAGGTCGAGGGACAGGTCCATGGTGGTGTGGCGCAGGGTCTTGGTCTTGCGCTGATGGAAGAATATCTCCCCGGCCGGACGGAGAACCTGCACGACTATCTGATGCCGACCTTCGGCGATGTGCCGCCGATCGACGTCTATTTGATCGAAGACCCCGAACCCACCGGGCCGTATGGCGCCAAGGGAATCGGGGAGCCCGCACTGATCCCGACGCCGCCGGCGATTTTCGGTGCGATCTACCAGGCCACAGGCGTGCGAATGAAACAGGCCCCGGCGACACCCGACCGGGTGCGTGCCGCAATCCTGGCAGCAGGAGGAGACAAATCATGAGCGAAGATAAAAATGATGCGAAGAACGATGGTGTCATCACCTGCGATGCCTGTCCCGTGCTGTGCCGCATCCGCGAAGGTAAGACCGGCGCGTGCAGTCGCTATGGCAATGTCGAAGGCATGCTGACGCGTACCGATCCGCTTGTCGTCACCCAGCAGATTTCCAACGAAAATGGAGATCTGGTGCCTTTCCTACCCGATGCGAAAGATGGCAAACAACTGGAATGGGACGGTTCCCTGAATTTCCAGTCGCCGTCCTTCGTGACCGGCATCGGTGCCACAACGACTTATCCCGATTACAAGCCTGCGCCGTTTATCGTATCGTCGGAACACCACGGCGCCGACATGGTCACCGTGGTGTCCGAAGGAGTGTTCAGCTATTGCGGCGTGAAGGTGAAGATCGACACGGACCGTTATATCGGCCCGGAAGCGGCACCCGTCCGCGTCAAAGGCGAACAGGTCGGCCACGTCACGACGGCCGAATACGGCTCGCAGATGCTGGCCCTGGGGGGCGTCCACCACCTGACCGGCGGGAGTAAGAAGGAAGGTAATGCGACCTGCCAGGCGATGCTGGCGTTGTGCAACAAGCACGCCGTCGAGATGACGATCGACGGCGGCGCGACCCTGACTGTCGAGGCGGGAAAGCCGCCCGTGATCGACGGCAATATCGAAGAACGGATGAGGGTCGGCTGCGGTTCGGCGACCATCGGCATGTTCGCCCTGCAATGGCACGGCCATGCGGATGAAGTCATCGTCGTCGACGATCACATCACCGGCGTTCTCAGCGAACATCAGTCCGGCAAGTTTCTCGACATGCCGCCCGCGGGAATACGCGTACGCGGCCGCCGGTCAACCGCGGGGCGCTATTTCCAGGTTGCAGACCCGGGCGCAGGCTGGGGCGGCACCGATATCACGGAGCCGCTGTCGATTATTGAAAGCATCGATCCCAAAACGGCGTGGTCTGGCATGCGGTTGCTGATGGTCAGCACCACGGGAGAAGATCACGCCTATTTCGTGCTCGACGACGATCTGAAGCCGGTGGCGGTGGAAATGCCGGCGGAGCTTGCTGTCTCCGTCGACCGGATCGCGGAGAATTGCGAACCGGCCCTGAGCACCGTTTTGTTTATGGGCGGGGCAGGCGGCAGCCTGCGTGCCGGTGTGACTGTGAACCCGGTCCTGCTGACGCGTTCGGTCCGTGAATTGCGCACCCGTGTCACCTGCGGCGGGGCGCCGGTCTATGTCTGGCCTGGCGGCGGTATCACCGTCATGGTCGACGTCCTGCGCATGCCTGACAATTCGTTTGGTTATGTGCCGACACCGGCGCTGGTTGCCCCAATCGAGTTTTCCATGCCGCGCGACGAATTCGTCGCGCTTGGCGGCTATGAAGATCATATTAAGCCGCTCGCCGATGTCCTGCGGGAAGGCGGGCTGCACGGTGTTCAGCCTTTGGCCTGGGAAGGTAACAACCCGTGGCCGCTCGCCGAACGGCGCGCGCTCGAGGACGTTTAATCGGCTGAACTAGGCGCCGAGATGTCTTCCCCACAGGTCGCACTTTTGCCGGATGGCCGGCGGCTGCATTTGCAACACGGGCCCATCGACCTTGTAATTGAGGCCTTCGGGACGCGTGAAGAAGTGGGCGCCGCCTATCGTCAGGCGCGGGACCGCTTTCAGACCGTCCTGTCAGAACTGATGGCCGAATTGCCCGAGCTCAGACGACTGGTGCCGGCAGACTGGTCGCCCGAAGGTGTCATTGCCGCCAGAATGGTGCGCGCCGTGCGTCCGCATACCGAAGAGTTCGTTACCCCGATGGCGGCAGTTGCCGGATCCGTGGCGGATGAAGTGATGTCGACGATGGTGCAGGGAAGAAATATTGCTAAGGCCTATATCAACAATTCGGGCGATATCGCGGTGTACCTGACTCCGGGCGAGACGTTGCGCCTCGGCATTGTTAGCGAACTGTTCAACCCCACGGCGGGTGGTACTGCAGATATCGCGTTCGAGCAGCCCGTTCGCGGAATTGCGACCAGCGGCTGGCAGGGGCGGAGCCTGTCATTTGGCATTGCGGATGCGGTAACGGTCCTGGCCAAGTCGGCGGCGGCGGCCGATGTTGCCGCGACGTTGATCGCAAATGCCGTCAACGCAGATCATCCGACGATTGATCGGATGCCTGCGTCATCGCTCGACGACGACACGGATCTGGGAGACCGGCTGGTGACGGTGGCTGTCGGCGATTTGGATATGACGACGATCAATGCGGCGCTCGATGCCGGAGCTATTGTCGCTCAGCGGATCGAAACGGCGGGTAACATCGTGGCGGCTGCCTTGTTTCTTCGGGGTGAAAAGAGGGTTGTCGGGGTTACGTCGGTTGCCGCATTTGTCACCGGCGCTTAGTTGCCCTGCTGATAAGCAAGCTGCCGGAACGGTGGAGCAAAGGCGGTTGGAACGATCAATAGTTGTGTCGTTGTGCTTAAACTTGCTGATTGTTGTGCAGACCATATCAGGATGAGTAGTTCGATGCGTAGTATCGATCCTCGTGATATTTTCCGTTTAGATGGGGGCAATCCGGAATTGCTCAGGCCGATAGCATCGAAATTTGTACATTTCCGACCAAGAAGTGAATTGGTTCGGCGTGCGCAGGTCGAACTGCTGTTGCGCCATACCCGGTTTCAGACAATTTTGGCGCCCTTTCTTGGGGTTTTTCTGGTTCTCGCTTTCGCCGATACCACTCGATCAGGACTCGCCTGGGCTTGGCTTGGAGTACTCGGTATTGCATATGGCGCACGGATCGTGGCGTTGTTGGGGGCGGGCCCCGATATTGATCGCCGTCTTATAATTTATCTAACCGGGCTTGGCGCCGCCGGTTTTCTTTGGGCGCTTGCGCCTTTCGCGATCGCGCCGGAGGGAACCGATGCGCAACTGATCGCCGGCATCTTCGTCAGCATCGTGGTACTTATCGGTATTGTCGGAAATTTTTTGTACTACCAATCCGCTGTTTTGTATCTGGTGTCGTGGATCATCCCTTCGCTCGTCTTGCTCGGCATTGTTTACACGACGAAGTTCGAGGCTCTCTCGTGGACCTATGCGGGGGTGGTCGTGTTGTTTCTGATCTATGCCTATAAATGTCTGGAAGTGATTAACCTGCCGATGGCTGAAACGCTGGAACTGAACGAAGCGTTTGTTCGAGAAAATGACCTTGCCGGGGCCTCAGACTGTGCCAAATCCGATTCCTTGCGATGATGAGCCACGAATTGCGCACGCCGCTTAATGCGATCATGGGGTTTTCAGAGATCATCCGCGATCAGATTTATGTCCCGCACAGCAATAAGAAATACATCGAACTGGCGGCATTCATCCGCCAAGCGGGAGGGCTGTTATCCGACCTGATCAGTGATCTACTGGAATTGTCGGCGCTTGAAGCGCGGGGCAGGGGTTTAAAAATCGAAGAAGTCGAAGTGGGCGGCTTTGTAAGGACGGCATTACAGCTTTTGCAGGAAACCGCAGCTAAAAGTCAGATTGGGTTGCTGTCGGACGTCCGGGATGACCTTCCGGTGCTTTCGATCGACCGCCGTGCGGCCATTCAGTGCCTCACAAATATTCTGGGAAACGCCATTAAATATACACCTGATTTATCGGATATCCGCATTTCGGCGGAACATTCGGGAAATTACGTGCAAATACATGTACATGATCGAGGCGCCGGCTGGGTGATGCCCAGCCGCGAAGGTGATGTGCAAATTGTTCCGCAGAGTTTGCGGCAAACCGACCCGTATGACTTACGGTAACTTGAAAGAACGGAGAGAAAATGAGCGATGCAAGATCAGTCGTGGAAACGACACCCGAAGGAGATTTCGGAGACTTGGTAAAGGTCCGTAAATTCGTGATCCATGTCGAAGAAGTACTGCACGAATTCGGCCCGGCGGCGAAAACGCCGCAGCTCAAAGGCTATATCGCCGCGGTCGCGCACAACCCGTATGCGGGCCGCTATGTCGAAGACGTCCTGCCGTTGACGGAACAGCTCAAGCCGATGGGCATCGCAATGGCCAAGAAGCTGATGGCCGTGATGGGCGGGCCGAACGCGATTGTCGCTTACGGCAAGGCCGCCATCGTCGGTGAAAACGGCGAGCTGGAACATGCCGCGCTGTGGCACGAACCCGGCGGATACGGCATGCGCGAGTTGATGGACAAGTCGGCAGCCATCGTACCATCGACCAAGAAAGTCGGCGGCCCGGGCTGTACCATCGACGTGCCGATCGCCCATGCGAATGCCGCATATGTGCGCAGCCATTTCGATACCGTCGTGTGTTCGATCAACGATGCGCCGCGCGCGAACGAAATCGTCTGGATTCAGTCGATGTCGAATGCGCCGCGAATCTATTCGCGGGCCGGCGGTTTGCGCGATGAAGACACCAAGGGCGAAGACGGTCTTCGGTAGGCAAAGCCACCCGACGAAATATTTCGGCTCTATAATGAAACAGGGGGTACCTTTCGGCGCCCCCTGAATTATGTGTGCCATGTGGTCGTGGCTGGCTAGTTTTCCTTGCCGGTCCAGGCCGTGCGGTCGATATCGAGATCCTTGAATTTTTCAGGATCGAGTACCGGCCGGACAACGCCTGCCTTTAGCTGATCGCGGAAATCGTTCAGCAGCCTTTTGGCAATCGGGAACAGCATCGCAAGGGCGAGCAGATTGACCACTGCCAGAACGCCCATCATCGGGTCGGAGAAGAAGAACACCGATGTTGCCCCGGGCGCGACCGCGCCGAGGAACACGATCGCCGTGATCCCGAGCCGGAGCCCGTGGATCGATAACGGGTTTCTTGTCATCATCGTCATCGCGTTCTCACTCAGGTAGTAGTTGTAGATGATGGAGCTGAACGCGAAGAGCAGGATGGCGCCGGTCAGGAAGTATTGAGCCCGCTCCCCGAGATGCGCCACCAGCGATTGCTGGGTCAGGGCGACGCCATCGATATTCTGTGCCCCCGCGACATAGACATCCCCTAGTGGGATCACAAACGCCGTGCAGTTGCAGATGATGATCGTATCGATGACACCGAAAACGACTGGGTGATGCCCTGACTGACAGGGTGACAGACGTCGGCGGTTGCCGCAACGTTCGGCGCGGAACCCAGACCGGCTTCGTTTGAGAACAACCCTCGTCTCAGCCCCTGTGCGATCGCTGCGCCCATGCCGCCACCGACGGCTTCTTCGAGCCCGAACGCATTTGAGATAATCATTGCGAAGACACGCGGCACGTCGCCGATATTAATGACGATCACGATCAGCGCGAGGATGATATAGCCGATCGCCATGATGGGGACGATTATGTCGGCCGTTTTGGCGATCCGATGGATGCCGCCATGCACGATTACCGCGGTACCGGCGGCCAGAACAATGGCCGTAATCAGCCGGTCGATCCCGAGGCTGTCCTGCGCTGCGCCGGCAACGGTATTACCCTGGAATGCCGGAAAGCTAATGCCGAATGCGGCGATCAGGCAGATTGCATACAGGATCGCGAGCCGCCGTTAGTCGGCGCCGAGCCCGTGGATGATCGTCCGGGCGGGACCGCCGCGGAAGGATCCGTCGGCTTCGCGTTCCTTAAACAGTTGGGCAAGCGAGCATTCGATCATGCTGGTCGCCATGCCGACAATCGCAATTGCCCACATCCAGAAGACCGCGCCGGGACCGCCAAGCGTGATCGCAACCGCGACACCCGCGATATTGCCGCCGCCGACACGTCCGCCAACGGATAGCAGCAGCGCTTCACGCGCGGTGATTGTGTTTGGATCGCCGGACTGGTTGCTGTTCGAGAGCACCCGGAACATGCGGATGAAGTATTTGAACTGTGCGAATCCGCTGACGATGGTGAAAAAGATGCCTAGGACAACAAGGAAGGGGACAAGCGCCCACCCCCAGTTCAGATCGCCGATGACGCCGAAAAATGACTCGAGATATTCCATGGAAACCGCTCCCTCACTTTATATGATGTTGGAAGCTGGCTTTACCTGTCTGTGGCGAACTCAAATTCAACCCGAAATCATAGAATCACCCGGAACGGTTGCCCGGCGATTTATCCGGCGTTCAGCGCTTTCCAGACCTTCGGCGGCGTCGTCGGAATGCCGATTTCCTCGCCGCCATTGCCGTCAAGCGCATCCATGATCGCGTTATAGATCACCGGGTATGCGCCGCCATTGCCCGCCTCGCCGCAGCCTTTGACTCCAAGCGGATTGGTTTGGCACGGCACCGCGTGGGTCGTGAAATCGATATGGGCGATGTCGTCGGCGCGCGGCAGTTGATAGTCGAGATATGTGCCGGTCAGCAGTTGCCCGTCGGCATCGTACATCGTGTCTTCGTGCATCACCTGGCCAATGCCCTGGGCGATGCCGCCATGGACCTGGCCCTCGACGATCAGCGGATTTACGACCACGCCGAAATCGTCAACCACGGTATAGCGGTCGATGGTGGTGGTCCCGGTATCCGGGTCGATCTCGATCTCCGCGACATGGCAGCCATTGGGAAAGCTGATCGGGGCTGTCTTGTGATTGACCTTATGCGACAGGGTGTCGGGCAGGTCATTCGAGCCGCCGAGCTCGCGGGCCTTTTCCCCCAGCGTCATGATGCCGACATTTCTGTCCGTGCCTGCAACGGCGAACATGCCATCGACGAATTCGATGTCTTCGACCGCCGCTTCGAGCACCTGTCCGGCGAGCTTTTTTCCGTTCTCGATGATCGTCTCGGCGCATTCGATGATCGCACCGCTGGCCGCTATCATCGAACGTGAGCCGCCGGACCCGCCGGCGCCGTCGCCCATTTCGTCGGAATCGTGCTGTACCAGGTTAATCGCCTCGAACGGAATGCCGAGCTGGGAGGACAGCACCTGGGCAAACGGGGTTGCGTGACCCATGCCGAAATCCTTGTTGCCGGTGACCAGCGTGACGGAGCCGTCTTCCTCGAAGCGGATATCGGCAAGTTCGGTGCCCGGGCCCGCCGTGGTTTCCAGATAGGGCGCGATGCCGATGCCGCGTTTTTTGCCGGCGGCTTCGGATGCCTGTTTGCGGGCGGCGTAGCCGGCATATTCGGCGCGGTCGAGACACATATCCATGATGGTTTCGAATTCGCCTGAATCGTAGGTCAGGCCGACCGGCGTTTCATGGGGAAACATGTCCGGGCTGATCATGTTACGGCGGCGGATTTCGACACGGTCGATCCCCATTTCCTCGGCCGCTTTGTCGATCAGGCGTTCGAGAAAGAATTTGGATTCCGGCCGACCGGCACCACGATAGGGACCGGTCGGGACGGTATTGGTGAACACAGCCTTAACATTGTAGGAGATCGCCGGTGTCTTATAGAGGCTGATGATGTTGCGGCTAACCACCATAGTGGCGGGCCACGGGCCCATCGCCGTCAGGTAGGCACCCATATCGCCGACGCCGTCGACGCGCAGCGCGAGGAAATTGCCGTCCTTGTCCAGGGCGAGGCCCAGTTCGAACGTCATCGCGCGGCCGTGGTGATCAGACAAGAAGCTTTCGGACCGGTCGGCGGTCCATTTCACCGCGCGGCCGAGTTTCTTAGCCGCATGCATGACGACAATCGCTTCGTTGAACGAGGAGCCCTTCATGCCGAACGAACCGCCGACCTCTTTTGAGATGATGCGCACCTTGTCCGGTGTTGTGCCCAGCATGTTGGCCGTGCCGCTGCGATAGCCCGCGACACCCTGGGTGCCGACATGCAGTGTGTATTTTTCGGTCGCAGCATCGTATTCGGCGACCGTCGCACGGGGTTCCATC
>Ga0315326_10000535_pt1 | contig 18504 bp, 25 predicted proteins | sample M180m32315metaG_FD_203457 | JGI IMG/M metagenome (GOLD analysis project Ga0315326, IMG submission 203457) | Ammonia-oxidizing marine archaeal communities from Monterey Bay, California, United States - M1 80m 32315 | ecosystem: Environmental > Aquatic > Marine > Coastal | place: USA: California... | reverse complement strand
GAATTAGAAAACAAGTTTACACCAATTGGTGATGGAGTTTATTCAGTAGACCCAAATACAACTTGGCCACCATCTCGTGGTGAATATACTATGAAACAGAATATGAATGCAAATAAGATTACTGTTTTAGAAGATACTATTGAACGATTAGAAAAAGAAATAGAAAAATTAGAAGATAAATTAGATAAGTAGGAGAGGTTATGTTTAAGAAATTAATTATATTAGGTATGTTGGTTACATCACTTTTCGGACAAGTGAAAGAATTATCAGCTGAAAACTTTGATAGAGGTATAAAAAGAGGTGTGGTGGTAATTGAATTTTACGCTGGTTGGAATGAAGCTAATATAGTAAAAATATTAGATGAGTGGGATAACTTTGAAGTCAGTAGAGTGTTTAGATTAGATGTTGAAAAATATGACAAAATTATGACTTCACAAAATGTAGTAGTATTACCTACAATAATATTTTATCTTGATGGGGAAGAAGCAGAAAGACTTCAAGGTAATATGAAGTTTCAATTAGAAACAACAATAAAAGAACTTGACGAAATTGTCGGAGAGTTACAAGGAAGTAAATTTTAGGAGAATGAATATGAAAAAGTTATTAATGTATTTAATGAGTTTTATGTTATTATTCACAATTAGTTGTGATGATGATAGTGATAACATTGTTGGTGGTGGGATAATAGATGAACCCGATTTAGTTGGTTGTGAAGCTACACCATTCTATGATTGGAGTGATTTTGAATTTTCAACATCTCTTGATGCGGGTGCTACTACTTGGTTAGGGTTTGAATTAGATGAAACAACTTTGTTTTCAATTAATTTAAATCAAGCTGGTTTCCATTGTGCTATATTTTCAGGGTGTGATGGTGAGTTAGGTAATCCTCCACCACTTTATAGTTTTATGACAAATGGAAATGGTGTTGAAGTTGGCATAGTAACAGAAGGTACTTACTATTTAGAAGTTACTAATACAAGACCTGGTAGATTAGATTTTGATTTTAGTATCAGTTTAGCTGATATAGTTTATGGTTGTATGAATGATGATGCATTGGATTATAATCCAGATGCAAATGTAGACGATGGTAGTTGTACATTTAATGATTGTAATACAGAATTTTATTTAGGAAATTGGCCAGATGGAATGGTATTGGATTGTGATGGTAATTGTGCACCTGTAGTTTGGATTGGTGATGGATATTGTGATGATGGAGCTTATGGTATTTATGATGAAGAGGGTGAATTAGTTCCAATCAATTTATATTGTTCTGAATTAAATTTTGACGAAGGTGATTGTGAAGCAATCGATGAAGGTTGTACACCTGGATTAATTGAAGATTGTAACGGAATATGTGCACCAGCTACTTGGTTAGGTGATGGATTCTGTGATGATGGTTCTTATGAGTATAATGGAAATCCAATATTCTTTAATTGTGAAGAGTTAAACAATGACAATGGTGATTGTGATGTATTAGGAAGAACAACACAACAAAGAATATTTAATAAGGTCATTATAGGACAATAGTATGAAGAAGTTTTTAATTGGTTTAATGCTGGTATCATTTATGGTATCAGCAGAACCTAAAAAAGAAGAAGTTGGTAGATATAAATTAATAGTATCATCTTATACAAGTAATAAAACAGGTAAAATGTATATACTTGAGACTACAATAGATACCAAGAATGGTAAAGTAATTAAAAGAAAACGATTTTATCATGCAAATTACGGGAAAAAGAAAAAATGAGATTTTTAATATTGTTAATGTTGAGTTTTGGTTTATCAACAGAATGGGGAACATCGGTAAGTGTAAGAACACCAAATGATGCAACAAAAGAATTAGATTATGAGTTTTCAATTAAATTTGAAGACACAAACGAAAAAATTAGATATTTATTAAAAAGAGATTGGGAAAGAGAACTAGGTGAAAAGTATATCGATGATGTAGTTAAATTTTCACATCAAGTATATGATAATTTTTATTATGGTATAGATTATGTGAATAAAGAATCAAAAGATATTTTTTACACAACTTATAATATTGGTATAACTCACGATGGTTGGAATTTTGGTATATCAGTTAAAGATGAAGATAAGTTAGCTAGTTTTGGATATAATAAAAAATTAAAACAAGACGATTTAGAATATAATGTAGGATTATCTTTTAAATCTGATTTAGGTGAAAACAATATTATCAATCTAAAATCAGAAGTAAAGAAGTGGTTATCTGAAAATATTAATATATTTGCTTTATATAAACATGAGTATTACAATAAACAAGAAGATTTTCAATTCAAAGTTGGATTGGGAATTAAATTATAAAAAGCTTGTAAAATTGATAAATAATTCGTAAATTACATAGAGGTGTATTGTGAACAAACTTGTAGAAGAAATAATAAAACCGATTTTAGAAGCCAACTCAAATATTAAAAAAGTTGTTGGTGTATATGGTGGTAGATTCCAACCATTTGGTCCTCATCATTATAAAACTTATAAGTGGTTGACTAAACAAGTTGACGAAGCATACATCACAACATCCAATATAAAGAAACCACCAAGACATCCAATGAATTATAAAGAAAAAGTCAGACATATGACTAAAATGGGTGTTCCTTCAAATCGTATCATTGTAGAAAAAACACCTTATGTTGCAAATAACCTTTCAAAGAAATACAATAAAGATACAACAGCATTCGTTTATGTATTCGGTGCTAAAGATGCTGGTAGATTAGGTGGTAGTGGAAAATACTATAAAGATTATAAGAAGAATAAAAAGAATTTAGAAGGATTTGAAAAACACGGATATTATTTAGTTGCACCACATGTTTCAATATCAGTTGGTGGTAAAGAAGTAAGTGGAACATCAATGAGAGAATTACTTGGTTCAGATAAGTATGATGATAAGCAAAGAGCTAAGTTATTTAAAAAGATGTTTGGGTATTATGACAAAGGTGTATTTCAAATGATGGTGAATAAATTCAAAAAATTATTTGAATGGGATAATACAAAAGAAAAACCAAAAAATCCAAAACACTTTGATAAAAAAAACAGAGATTTATTACAAGATGTTGAAAATTGGTTAAAAAAAGGTAGTAAAAAAGATAGAGAATTAAAGTTAAAGATAAGTAAATTATATTCTAAAGCCTTTAAACAAATGCCAGGTTCAGCAAATCAATTAAAGATAAGAAAAGAAATAGAAAAATTAAGAAATCAATTAAGTGAGGGAGTTGATTTACCAATAGAAATAGGTGATACTGTTAGAATGGGTAAATTTAAAAACAAAAAGGTTGTTATTAAAAAAATTGAATGGAATGAAAAAGGTGATTTACTTATAAACGGAAGACCAGCTATGAAATTCAGACTTGAGAAAAAAGCTGAAGTTGAAGAAGGTTATCCTAATGAAGAGGATATGAAAAAGATTAGAAAAAGAGTTAAGAAAGCAAGAAGTAAATCAGATAGTAGTAAAGAATATCAATATCATCCAATTGATGAATTTTTAATTCATACTGATATAAGTAAAATTTTTGAAGTTTCAAATACTGGAACTGATGGTATTCAAGGTGTTGACTCTGGTCCAAGTTTAATGTTTAAAAATGCAGAACATTATAAGGGTAGAGGTGACATGGAAGCAGAAAAACTTGGTTGGATTGTTATTAATTATATTTTACAAGGTGATGTAGATAGTTTACCACCAGATGAATCTGAAATGTTAGATGGGTGGCCAATGGGCCCACATAACTCAGTATCCTATTTACCAGCCGGAATAGGAACAGGAACAACACCAAATAACCAAGAAAATCTAACTGGCGCAAAAGGATATGATAAGTGGGTTAGGGCTATGAGGTCAACGGCTGAAGAAGTTGGTTATGAATTAATGAAGTTTACAAAACAAGATAGAGATACAAGAAAACAAATCGCTAAAGATACTGTGGATACGATTAAACAACAAGAAAAAGAAGAAGTTGAAGAAAATGTATTCTCAAAAGATTGGTGGGATGATATTTTAACAGAAGTATCTGCTAAAACAAAAAAATTCAAACAAAAATTAATGAGAAGAGGTATCAAGATAAGATACGATAAAGAAAAAGCTCAACAAGACTTACAACAAAAATATGGTGGACAAGGTGAGGTTGTTGGTAAAAAGTTTGGATTAAGAAAAGCTTATTATGCAGTTCCTAAAAAAGGATTTAAGAAAGATACAAAACCAACAATTACAATCAATAAAAAGGAAATGGATAAATTACATACAGATAAACAGATTGAAAAAGGTAATTTAAGAGTATTGTATAAAGAGGGTTTATTAATGGAAGGTGGTGCATATGGACATATGGCTCATCCATTTGATGACAAAGATTTAACATTCGGTGATTTAAAGAAAATTATTGAAAATGGTTTAGGTGGAACATTAAGTCGTGAAGATGGAGTTACAGAAAAACTTGATGGACAAAACATTATGATAAGTTGGAAAGACGGAAAACTTATTGCAGCTAGAAACAAAGGACATATCAAGAATGGTGGAAAGACTGCATTGGATACAAAAGGTATTATCAGTAAGTTTAAAGGTAGGGGTGATATAAAAGATGCTTTTGTATTTGCTATGAAAGATTTAGAAAAAGCTATTAAGTCTTTATCAGATAAACAAAAAGAAAAGATATTCAATAATGGATATAACTTTATGAATTTAGAAGTAATGTGGCCTAAATCAGAAAATGTGGTTAATTACGATAAAGCTGAATTGGTATTTCACGGAGCATTGGTTTACGATGATAAAGGAACTGTAAAAGGTGAAGTAAAAGGTAGTGGTAGAATACTTGCTGGTATGATTAAACAAAGAAACCAAAACATTCAAAAGAAATATTCAATTGGTAAACCTGTGTTTTTAGATGTTCCAAAACATCAAGACTTTAGTAAGATGAAAAGTAAGTTTTTAGGAAAATTATCTAAATTACAATCTAAATTTGGATTATCAGATAATGATACATTAGGTTTATATCATCAGAAATGGTGGGAACAATTTATTATAAAGAATATAGGGCAACCATTACCAAATGTATTAAGGGGATTAACTTTACGATGGGCTTTCTTTGATAAATCATTTAAAATACCAGAAATTAAAAAACATATAAAGGATGAAAAAAAATTAGAATGGGTATTAAAGTTTGATAAACAAAATCATCAAAAACAAGTGAAAGAAAATATGAAACCATTTGAAGAATTGTTCTTTGGAGTTGGTGCGGAAATATTAAAAAATGTAAAAGGATTTATGGCTGCTAATCCAAAGAAATCAGTTCAAAGTATTAGAAAGAAATTAAATACATCAATAGAGAATGTAAAAGCTAGTGGTGATAAGAAAAAATTAAATACATTAAAATTACAATTAGATAAATTAAACAAGATTGGTGGTGTTGATGCTATAGTTCCAAGTGAAGGAATAGTGTTCAAGTATAAAGGAAAGACTTATAAATTTACAGGTGCATTTGCTCCAATAAATCAAATCACAGGTTTAATTTATTTTTAGATATTTATATATACAAGAATAAGAGGTATTATGGCAAAAGAAAGTAAAAATCTACAAAAAGTCCAAGATATGTTGGATGGAAATTATGGTGGAAAGATACAATCTGGATATTCACATACTGAAGAAGTAAGAAAAGTTGGTGATAAATGGACAGATAGTGAAGGATACGAGTGGGAACAGAAAGAAGGATATAAATATAAAATACCTTCAATGCCAGCTGTTGGTATGTTTTCTCACCAATGTAAAGATTGTCAAAAAAATTGTAGTCCAAAGACAGCAAAGCCGTGGGATAGAGATTGTTTTAAAGCGGATGGTAGATGTTATTATTGTCAGATGGATTATGAAGTGGATTTAAAAGTTAAACCAATAAGATGGTTTGCTTATAGAAGATTAAAAGATTTGAGAAATATGGATTCTCTTGAAAAAGATATGATTCAATGGGTTGATGAAATGGAAAAAAATAGAGAAAGAAATCCATTTGATGAAAAAGTAGCCAATGCTTTAGCAAATGGTGAGGTTGAAATGTCAATAAATAAAGTAACTAATAAACTCGTATAGGAGAAAAACTATGGAATGGGTAATGGCAAATTGGGAATGGATAATGTTAGGATTTTACACATTAGAAAAAATCGTAAAATTATCACCAAGTAAAAAAGACGACATCATATTCGATGCAGTAATTAAACCTGTGTGGGATAAACTACCTTTCGGTAAGTAAGATGTTTAGCAAAATCAAAAAATATGTAATTGGATTTTTTGTTTTGGCTGGAGGTATTCTTTTTGCTTTCTTGAGTGGTAAAAGTGCTGGACGAAAGAAAGAACGATTAGGTGGATTGAAAGATAAAATCAAAGAAACCGATAAATCAATCAAGAAAACAGAAAAGAAAAAAAGAGGAATTAAAAAGTCTCTTGAAAGCAAAAAGAAATCGTTAGAAGAAATTAAAAAACAAAGAGAATCATTTGGTGCATATAATAGTCCAAGTTCAAATGCTAAAGATGCAGCTGATTATCTTAAAAAATTTAGCAAGGAGAAAAAATAATGGCACAGACTGATGGTGGAAACCAAAGACAAAATAATAATCCTTTGCCAGGAGATGGTGCTAACAATCAAACAAGACCTGGTAAAACAAGAAATGCAGGAATGAGTGGATTAAGTGGAACTGCGGGGCAAAGTGCTCTGTATAAGATATATGGTACAAATGAACCTTATAATGGATTAACTGTTGAAGTAGGTGGATTTTTGTATTCAACTATGGGTGGAGCTTTAGAGGGTGACTCTTATCAACTTATGGCAAATTCACCACAAGCAGACCCAAATAAAAAACTAATCACTCCTACTAACCCACAATCATCTCAAATTCCTCCAATTTCATCAACAAGACCTGGTGGTGGAAATCAAAATACAACACCAGGTGGTCCAAGAAATGATAAAATAAATCAAGGTGGGAGTTCATATTAATGTATAAATTATTATTTATATTATTAATTACTTTTTCATTCACACAAGAGGTTTGTGATGGAACTTGTTTTTCGGAAGAGGAAATTCTGAATATAACAGGCAATATAAAAGAGCTTGAATTTAAACTTAAAAAGGGTTTGGAGATTGAAACTAATTTAAATTCACAAATTCAATCTTATATTGAACAAGAGAAGTTAAATGAATCTTTAATCAATGATTATAAAAATCAATTACAATGGAAAGAAGAAATGATTGATTTGGTGAAACCAAAATGGTATGATAATAAATATCTTTGGTTCTTTGGTGGAATGATAATAACAAGTGGTTCTGTATATTTAGCAGGACAGATAAAATGAGTGATTTAAAACAAGCTATACAAAGGGAATACTTGAAATGTGCATCCGACCCTGTATATTTTATGAGAAAGTATTGTACTATTCAACACCCTACAAGAGGTAAGGTGAAGTTTGATTTATATCCATTTCAAGAAAAATGTTTAACAGAATTTAAAGACAATCGTTACAATATAATTTTAAAAGCTAGACAATTAGGTATTTCAACTTTATCAGCTGGATATTCATTATGGTTAATGTTATTTCATAATGATAAAAATGTTTTGGTAATTGCTACAGGTAAAGAAACTGCTAAAAACCTTGTTACAAAGGTTAGAGTGATGTATGAAGGATTACCTCAATGGTTAAAAACAGGAACAGAAGAGATAAACAAATTATCATTAAGATTTAAAAATGGTTCACAAATTAAAGCGATTGCATCTAATGAATCTGCTGGTCGTTCTGAAGCATTATCACTACTGATAATTGATGAGGCTGCGTTTATTGACAAGATAGATACAATATGGACAGCTGCACAACAAACACTAGCAACTGGTGGTGGATGTATTGCTCTTTCTACACCAAATGGTGTTGGTAATTGGTTTCATAAACAATGGTTAGGTGCTGAAGAGGGTTCAAATCAATTTAACACAATTAGATTACATTGGACAGACCATCCTGATAGAACGGAAGAATGGAGAAAAGAACAAGATAAGATTTTAGGACCATCACAAGCAGCTCAAGAATGTGATACGGACTTCTTATCTTCTGGACAATCAGTAGTCGACCCTGCAATTCTACAATGGTATAAAGAAGAATTAACTGAAGCTCCTATTGAAGAATTAGGAATAGATAGAGGTATGTGGGTATTTAGACAACCTGATTATACAAAAGAATATATAGTAGTTGCTGATGTGGCTCGTGGTGATGGAACGGATTTCTCAGCTTGTCAAGTGTTTGAAGTTGATGATATGGAACAAGTTGCAGAATATAAAGGACAATTATCTACTACAGATTATGGAAACTTCTTAATTGAAGTTGCAACAAAATACAATGATGCTTTACTTATAGTTGAGAACAACAATATCGGTTGGGCTACAATACAAACTATTATTGATAGAGGATATAAGAATCTATTCTATCAATCAAAAGATTTACAAGTTGTTGATACAGAACATAACATTACAAACAAATACAGAGCACAAGATAGAAATATGGTGCCTGGTTTTTCAACAACTACAAAAACTCGTCCATTAGTGATAGCTAAAATGGAAGAGTATACAAGAGAAAAATTAGTGAAAATTCACTCAAATCGATTAATTGATGAATTATTTGTATTTATATACAAGAGTGGAGTTTCACATTCAAAAGCAGAAGCAATGCAAGGTTACAATGACGACTTAGTTATGTCTTATTCAATAGCACTTTGGGTTAGAGATACAGCTCTAAGACTACAGAAAGACAAAAATGACCAACAATGGGCAACAATGAACTCAATGTTGAAGTCAAATGGAAACAAATCGGAACACGCAGCAGGTTTTGGAGTAGGTTCTACTGGACAACCACAAAAGAATCCATATGAAATGGATAATGGTGTGGGTGAAAAAGAAGATTTAACTTGGTTAATTAAATAAGAGGTAAAAAATGGCAGACAATGAAAATATATTAACGAGATTAGGAAAATTATTCCAAAATCAAATCGTAGTTAGAAAAACAGATTCAGGACAAGTTAAGGTAAAAGATGTTGAGTTTTCTCAAACAGCTTTAACTTCAAACTTTATTGATAGGTATAATAAGATACATTCGGGTGGAAATAATATGTCATCATATCAAGCTAAACAAAATGCTAGTGCATATGATATAGCTCGTAAAGAATTGTTTAGAGACTATGAATTAATGGATGCTGACCCAATTATATCATCAGCGTTAGATATTTATTGTGATGAATCTACGGTTGATAATATTGAAAACAGAATAATGAAAATTAAAACTGATAATCCAAAAGTCCATAAAATTTTACATAACTTATTTTATGACATAATGAACATTGAATTTAACCTATGGAGTTATATTCGTAATATGACTAAATATGGTGATTTCTACTTACATTTAGATATATTGGATAAACACGGAGTTGTTAATGTAAAACCTCTTTCAGTATATGAAGTGAATAGATTAGAAGGGCATGACCCAAGTAATCCAAAATTGGTTCAATTTGAAGTTCAACAATATTCAGAAACAAGAAGAGCAAAGGCGGGTGATTTTTATGAAAACTATGAAATTGCTCACTTTAGAAATATGGCTGATACAAACTACTTACCTTATGGTAAATCAATGTTGGAGGGTGCAAGAAGAGTATTTAAACAATTAACTCTTATGGAAGACGCTATGTTAATTCATAGAATGATGAGAGCACCAGAGAAAAGAGTATTTAAAGTAGACATTGGAAACATTCCACCAAATGAAGTTGATAACTTTATGCAACAAATCATTGGTAAGATGAAAAAAACACCTGTGATGAATAGTAATGGTGAATATAATTTAAAATACAATATGGAATCAGTAACAGAAGATTATTACTTACCTGTTCGTGGTGGTGATAGTGGAACATCTATTGATACTTTACCAGCATTAAGTAATGAGGGTGCTATCGATGATGTTGAGTATTTAAGAAACAAAATGATGGCAGCATTGAAAATACCAAAAGCATTTCTTGGATATGATGAGAATGTAGGTTCAAAAGCTACATTGGCTGCTGAAGATGTAAGATTTGCAAGAACAATTGAAAGATTACAGAAGATTGTAGTTGCTGAATTAGAAAAGATTGCTATTGTTCACTTATACACACAAGGGTTTGATGATGCGGAATTGATTAATTTTGAATTGGAATTAACAAATCCATCAATGATACATCAACAAGAAAAATTAGAATTGTTAACAATGCAGAAAGACATAGCTAATGACTTGATTGAAAATAAATTATTTTCAAGACAATGGATATATGATAATATCTTTGACTTAAACGACCAAGAAAAAGTTGATGTTTTTGATGGTGTTATTGAAGATAGAAAACAAGCATTTAGAATGGAACAAATTGAAACAGAAGGAACTGACCCAGCCGAAGGTGGTGGTGAAGAAGTTGACAATGACGAAGACTTTGAAATGGCTAGACGAGGTGAACACGGTGGTGACAGAAGAAGTGGGACTGGTAAGAAAGAATTTGGTAATGAATACAGTGCCAAAGACATAAAAGATGCAACAAAGTATGAAAGAGAACGATATGGTAAACGAGAGTTTAAAGGTGGTTCTCCACTAGCTACATCAAAAGGTGCTACAATAGTTGCAAGAGAAGGACTACTAAATCAGTTAAAAGATAACTTTGGTAAAGATTTAGATAAGTCTATGTTAAATGAAGAAATTATTTTAGATGAAGAAGAATAAAATTGGATTATTTACAAAAAACATTATATTTATATATGAATAATTACATAAATAGTGACCAATTAAAATGGGGACTTAGACATGCGTAAAGTTAAACACAATAAAATCCGCAATACTGGTCTATTGTTTGAATGTTTACTTAGACAGATTACATCTGATGTATTAAACAAAGATAATAATAGTAAAGCGGTATCTATCGTTAAAGATAAATTTAACGAAAATACGGAGTTAGGTAAAGAACTTGCTCTGTATAATATTTTAATTACAAAGAAATTTAAATCAGACTCAAAAGCTGATTATTTTATAAATGAGGTTATGAAAACAAGGGGTGATTTAAATAACTCTACACTTCGTAGAGAGAAATATAATTTGATTAAAGAGATTCAGTCAAATTATGATTTACAAAAATTTATGTCTTCCAAAGTTCCAAACTATAAGGTTTTTGCTTCTATTTATAAATTATTCGAATACAACACTTTATCACCTGATGAAAAAACTGAGTCGTTTTTCAATATCGTTGAACATGTTACAACTGAAGATAAAAGTATTAAATTATCAGAAACTGTTCATACTTTACCAGATGATGAAGATTTAAGAATCCTTACTTACAGAACTCTTTTAGAAAAATTCAATCAAAAATATACAAAATTAAGTGGAGCTCAAAAGAACTTACTTAGAGAGTATATCAATAATGTATCTAATACTAATTCATTAAAAGATACCTTAAAAGAGATTGTAAAGGGGCTAAAAAACGATTTAAAAACACACTCTAAAAATCTTAAAGATAAAGTTGTAAAAATCAAAATGAGTGAAGCTATAAAATCTATTGACAAATTCTGTGGTATAGAAGATAAATCAGATGTTGTTAAAGATGAATATGTTATTCAGACAATGAGATACTTAGAACTTGTAAAGGAAGTGAAAAAAAGTGGAAATAAAAAACAGAAAGTTATTTAAAGAGTTAATTAAAAAATTAACCCTTGAACTTTTAGACGAAGAAAGTTTAGAAGAAATATCCACAACTGCTGGTGTAGATGGATATTCCACACCAAACGCTTTTAGTTCAAAAAAGGACGAAAAGAAAAAGAAAAAAAGATTAAAAAAGAGCACTGGTTACTCATGGGTAAATGAAGCTCTTGATGATAAAGATTTAAAACAAATAACAAAATTAATAAGAAATGTCGTTGGTGATATATTGAGAGATATATGGCTTAAACGAACAGCTTGGAAATAGGAGATAATAAATGTCAAATTATGTAGCAGATGGAAATAAGCAAGTACCTAATAGTCCAACAATACAAGGTACTCAAGTTAGTCGTGCTGCTTGTCCCGTAGGAAATACTGTAGTAAAAAGACCATCATATGTTAACATTAATACTGTTGGCACATATGCTTTTTTATATGAAACAACAGCTTCTATTGGAGGAACGACTACTGCTGGTTTTGTAACTGGTTCAATTGTTGTAGCAAATCATGGTAATGTAAAATTAGATATAAATCCTCTTGCTTGGACAAGATGTGATGCTGCAAATGCAGTCGGACAAGTAACATTTGTATATGTGAGGACAAGATAATGAAAGATATAATTGTAGATTACATACCATTTGAAATAACACCTCAACAAATCAATGAGTCAATGAAAAATAATGATGGAAGATTAGTTGTTAAGGGTGTATTGCAAAGAGCAGAAGCTAAAAATCAAAACGGAAGAGTTTATCCAAGAGAAACCTTAGTCAGAGAAGCCAAAAAATATGCTGAGATTCAAATTGCTGAACGAAGAGCATTAGGTGAACTTGACCATCCAGATTCTTCTGTTGTTAACTTAAACAATGTATCACATAATATACTTGAAATGCATTGGAAAGGTAATGATTTAGAAGGAACTGTTGAGGTTCTTGGAACACCAGCTGGAAACATCTTAAAAGAATTATTTAAATCAGGTATTAAACTTGGTATATCTTCGAGAGGACTTGGTTCAGTAAAAGAAATGAATGAAGATGATTCAGTAGAGGTTCAACCAGACTTTGAACTTATTGCTTTTGATTTCGTATCAAATCCATCTACACACGGAGCTTTCTTATCTCCAACAAATGAAGGAAAATTAAACGAAAGTGCGGGTGCTTGTGATTTAGCAACTGGTACTTGTTGTCACGATTGTAAAGTTGAATCTATAATTAACGATATATTCAGAGGAGAATAAGATGGATTATAAATCTTTAATGGGATATAATGATAAGAAGAAAAAAGAATCAAAACCTAAACAGAATAAAGTATTGGAATCTATCAAAGATGAGTTTAATATAAATGAAGGTCCTGCTTACGAATACAAAAAACATTCCAAAAAAATAGACAAATCATTAAAAGAATTACAGAAAAATTATTTAGAATTTTATGAAACTTTAAGAAAAAAAGGACTTCACGATGAAGCTGCTGACTTTCTTGATAACTATAAAAAGAATGTAGTTGGATTTACTAAAAAATATAAAAAAGATTTCGGAAATTTACTATAATGCCATTCAAATCCGAAAAACAACGGAAATGGATGCACGCAAATGATCCTGAAATGGCCAAGAAATGGGAAAAGAAAGAGAAAAAAATGAAACGAGTTAAAGAATTGATAAAGAAAATGGTTCGTGAAGAGTTGGCTGAAATGAAAGAGTCAAAACTTAATGAATTTAACAAGTCACATTTCCTTAATCTAATTAAACAAGAAATAGAAAGTCTTAAAGGTCAGATTGCATATGCTAAAGATAAGGTTAATTATAAAGGAACAGCTGATTGGGAAAAGAAAGAATTTAAAGCAGTTTTAAAAGATAAGGTAAAAGATTTATCTAAAACAATAAAACATTATAAAAGAGTTCAGAAACTTAAAGAAGGAAAACTTACAGAAGCTAAAGAACCACTATGGACAAAAGAAACTGTTAAAGATGCAATCAAACAAATCAAAAAAGGTTTAAAAAATGCAGTTCCTTACTTAGATGGTATTGGTACTGGTTTTGGTGGTGAATCTATTATAGGTAAAATATCATTAGATGATAAAAAAACTTGGACAAATAATATATTAGAAAATTCAAGATGGGCTTTAATACATTTCCATCCTGATGGGACACTTGATACGATTCGTATGCATGGTTGGGGTGATTTTAAAACAAGAAAAAAAGTTCCAATTTTAAGAAAATCAAAAAACAAAAGTATAAAACAAGCTGTTGATAGAATGGGTAAATACTTTACTGTTGTTAGATTAAAACACCCAGATACAAAGGGTAAATAGAATGATTAAATTAAAAGACATATTAAACGAAGCTTCAACAAGTGAATCATATCAACAGATGAAAAATATGTTGAAAAATGGTTTACCAATGATATTTCCAAGAGAAGAAGGTGAACTTCAAGAAAAATATTATTCTAAAACAGTACATAATGGTGATGTTGGTGCATTAATTCAAGCAGTAATGGTTGGTGACCCTAAAGCTATAAAATTATGGCCAAAAGCTGAAAAGGTAATAAAAAAGAATATAGCTGATTTCTATAAAGAAGATATTATGATTAAGAAAAAATTAAATATTGAAAGAAATAAAGTATTGATGATGATGGGTAAATATGGAAAGAAATTAAAGGTATGATTAAATTAAAAGACTTATTATCAGAAGGAAAATGGGGAACTAAAGGTAAATATCTAACTATGCCAGATGGTGAAATATCATCAATACCTGGTGATAGAGATAGAGATTCTATTGTATTCAGTATTGGTCAATCTACATTTCGTCTTAATAGTTTTGCAGGTGGAAAGAAAATGTCTATAGTTGGTGATTACCAAAAAGATTTTAAAAATGTAAATGATTTAGTCAAATGGTTAAATAAAAATAAAGCTAAATATTTAGGAATAGATTAATGAAACTTCAAGACTTATTAAAAGATTTAGAATTAGGTAAGGTTTATACTGATAAAGACAGAAAACCTTTTAAAGTTAATGAAGACAAATGTAATTGTAATTGTAATTGTCATTCAGATAACATAGATGAGGCTGGTGCAATCGGAGGAGCTCTTGATTTGACTGATATGAATACATCTTATGTAGCTCCAAAAAGAGATACTGATGGTGTTAAAAATCAAGGAGTATTTTTACAAAAGTTTTCTTCTAAAGAAGCTAAAGCAATTATTGATGGTAATTTAAAGTTATGGGCAAAAGAATTAAGAAAAGTTCAATATAAAGTAATAAAAGATTGGATGTCAGCTGCTAAAAGTGGTAAGATTGATTTCTTTGATATTATACGAGGATTAAAGACAGGTGATGTTTCAAGAGCACATCAATATGAAACAGATTTTTTAGTTTCAGTACTAACACGAGATAAAATTATAGACAGATTTAGAAAGTATTTTGGTGGTAAAAAAGGTAAAAGTGGAAGGCGTAAATAATGGCGACGAATAAAGATATACTGAAGAAATTAGATTGTGTTGAAACAAAATTAATGAATGGTGAATTGGAAGAGATTCATACTACTGTAAAAGAAATTAAAGAAGTGTTGTTAGATCCAGAAGATGGTATTATTGTGAGAGTAAACAAAAATACTTATTGGAGAAAACAAATCAATATACAAGAAATAGAAGAATTAAAAAGTTTTAAACAAAATGTAACTCATGCATTATGGGGTATTTACTCATTAGTGTTGGGTGTAATCGCTAAACTAATATTTTGGGAATAGGGAGACTAAAAAAATGGCAAAATTAAAAAACATACTACAAGAGGTATTCGAAGAATCACCAAAAGTAGATAAATACAAAGTAGTTGAAGGTGTTAAGAACTTTGGTATTGTTGGAAAACAACTTTACAACAATAATAACATAGTTGAAACAGCTAAACAACTTGCTGAAATTGCAGAATCTGCTCATCATCATATCTTAGGTGAAAATGATGATTGGTTTGATAAGATTTCAGTAAACAAAAATATGAAAACACTTAAAGGTAGTGTTGTAGAATTTACAAAAACTGCTAAAGAGGCAAATATGTTAAATCAAAGATTAACTGCTCTATATGAAGATATAGGACATGTATTGAATCGTTATTATGATATAGATGAAGCTCTTGACCCAGTTGATACTGATAAAGTAGAACCTGAAGATGACTTTGAAGATAGAGAAGATAAGGACATCGATAATGATGGTGATTCTGATGATTCAGATGAGTATCTTCACAAAAAAAGACAAGCTATTACTAAATCTGTTAAAAAAGAAAGTAAAAGTTTAAAAGATGCTGGTGGTGTTGTTGGAATACCTTCACTTGGAGATATGATTAGAGGTAAATAATGACTTTTGTGGATTTTATTATTTATAGTCTATTTATATGGCAAGTAGTATTAGGTTGTTATGTTTTACTTATATGGTGTTCAAAAAACTTTAAGTTTCACAAGTCTCCCAACTTAAACATCGGTGAGGTGATAAAAACTTCAACGATAGAGGAAACAAAAGTTAAAAAGAATATGGGGCCAATAGAAGTAGATGTAAAGAGTAATGTGATAATGGACACAAAATCAGATGAAGTTAGTGTGAAGTTAGACGAAAAAATTAAGGGTAAGGTTAAAACCCAAAAAGATAAACTAAAGAAACTAAGAGGTTAATATGGCTAAAGGCTTAGATTGTGGAACAAGTTATTATATAACAGCCACAGAAAAAAGTATGAAAAAACAAAGGAATGTATTCTTAACCGTTGACGGAGATGCAAATCAAGTTAAACGAATGTTAAAAAGACAAAGAATACCTTTTGTAGAAAAAGCAGGTAAGGTTCACATCGTTGGACAACATGCTTTTAACTACGCACAAATATTTAGTACGACAGAATTAAAGAGACCAATGTCTCAAGGGTTATTAAACCCGAAGGAAAAAGATGCACTACCTGTATTGAATGCGATTATAGGTGAGTTGGTTGGAAAAGCTAAAAAAGATGAAGTATGTGTTTATTGCATACCAGCAAAACCAATCGACCAAACAAGAGAAGTTTCTTATCACGAAGATGTGTTGAAGCAGATTATTGAAACATATGGATACAATGTCAAAGTTATAGAGGAGAGTGTTGCTCTCGCTTACGAAGGCCTTGTAGATAATGACTTGACGGGGATAGCAATATCTATGGGTGCCGGGATGTGTAATGTATGTGTGATGTATCAAGGGATGAGTGCACTCTCCTTTTCTGTAGCAAGAGGTGGAGATTGGATAGATGAAAATGTAGCAAGTGATTGTGGTGTTACAAAGGCAAAAGTGATAAGTGTTAAAGAGAACTCAAGTAAGTTAGATTTAACAAAAAGTGCAATAAATGATATTTATAATGAGGGAAGTGATGAGTATAACATCATTAATGCTATTAGAAGTTATTACGGAGCATTAGTGAATTACTTGTTGACAAACCTAACAAATCAGTTTAACAATGCTGAAAGTGTACCAAACTTTCCTGAATCCATACCAATTGTATTTGGTGGTGGAACAAGTTTAGTAAAGGGTTTTATGGAAGTTGTAGGGGAACAATTTAATCAAGATGAATTTCCTATTGATGTGGAGAAATTTACATTAGTGGAAGATGCTCACACAGCAGTCGCAAGAGGTTGTTTGAGTGAAGCACAATTAATTGAAGAAGAGGAGCAAGAGGGTGAAAATCAAGAAGAGTCAGCTTAAAGAATTAATCAAACAAACTATCGTTGATTTAACTGAAAAAACATTTGGTTCAAAAGCACAATATGATGCTTATAGAAAAAAACATAACTTGAAACCCGGTAGTAAACATAAAGTAGCTGGTAAAACAGTTACTGTTAGAGACACTAAAAAAATATCAAAGTCTGCTAAGAAAAAAGCTGACAAATTTGCAGCTGCTCAAAATGCTAAATTAGATGCTGCTGAAAAAGCAGCAAAGAAAAAAAAGAAATCAACATATACTCATAAAGGTGATGATAAATTGGTTAGTCTTAAAGTTAGAAAAGAATCAGTTAGTAAAAGTAGAAGATACACTGTAAAAGAAGTAAGAATGTGGATGAAAAAATTAGAAGAGAATCGTTATAAGAAAGTATACAATTCAGACGCTCGTAGAGTTGCTTGGATGGTGAATAACGAAGGTGTTGAATTGAGTGAAATGCCTAAATCAATGAGTAAGAAATGGACAAAGGCTCAATACGGAAGAGAAAGATATTTGGCTACTGAGTTTTTGAAATCTAAATCAGAACAAATGACTGAAGGAAAACTTACAGAAGCAATTAGTGGTGCTGATAGAAAAATACTATTCATTCTTGTTAGAGAAATAGTTAGAAATCTTAAATCACAAATTAAAAATATGGATGTGAATAATAAATCTCATTTGAATAGAGTTGGTAGTTCAATTCTTGCTATCATAAGAGCTATGTCATATTCACCAGATAATGTGAATTATAAAAACTTTAAAAAGTATTTTCCAAAGAACTTTAATAGTAAATTAATTCAAAAGAAATTAAAACAATTCCATAGTCAAAACGACAAAGTCCAAGTAACATTAGTCACACAAGCTATAAAGAATGAACTTGGTGAAGGAAAACTTAAAGAAGCTTATAGGTCTCAATCAATATTTTTTGATAAAAAAGATAAATCAAAATTAGAAAAACTTTTAAAAAAACATAAAGGAAAATTTCCATTCAATCCATCAGGTGAATCAGTTGTAAATTGGTCATTAAATGATAAAGGTAGTAAAGGACTTGAGTGGAGTGGTATTCCAAAAGCAAATTATAATAAAGCAGTAGAAT
>Ga0315326_10000532_pt1 | contig 18552 bp, 18 predicted proteins | sample M180m32315metaG_FD_203457 | JGI IMG/M metagenome (GOLD analysis project Ga0315326, IMG submission 203457) | Ammonia-oxidizing marine archaeal communities from Monterey Bay, California, United States - M1 80m 32315 | ecosystem: Environmental > Aquatic > Marine > Coastal | place: USA: California... | reverse complement strand
AAATCGAATTAAACGCTTACTTGGCCCTGGTAAAGAACCATGCATAATTGCATAATTTCCACGAATTAAGCCATAATTCAAAAATCCACCTTTTGGATTAATATCATCAGGATTATCTCCAATTTTTAATAATCTTTTATTGTATTCAGTACGTTGGTGGTATCCAGTTTGTCCAGCTTGTGGAACTGTGGAAACAACATACCCTGGACTGAAAGGCCCTAAATTTCCAATCATTCTGCGGTGTTTCGAATTTTTATGTGTTAATAATTTGATACCCCAGCGTTTTACATGTCCTTGGAAACCATATCCGGTTGTAACCGCAATAGCGTCTAACATTTCACCATCTTCGGTAAAATCCGTCATTGTGAATTCTTTCCCCATCATTCCTTTTGCGAATTCAATTTGAGCGTCAACAGACCCTCCGCCTACTGCCATTTCCATTATTTCAGGTCTTTTCTTTGGAATTCCAGTAACCATTCTTGGTTGCGTGTGAACTAATAGTCTTACTTCTTCTAAATCACTATCAGACATTTTCTTCCAAGCATCTTTAGCATTATGTCCTTTAGGAATAGGTAATGTTCTTTCTAAATCTTTGTCAATTTTCTTTTCCCAAGATTCAGTTAAAGTTCTTAATCCATAAGTGTCTTGAATGTAACCTCTTGCCCCAACTATTTTCATTGGAGGGATTTCGACGATAGTGACAGGCATTCTAATTTCCTGACCAGCAGTAGTAGATTTCTTACGGTAGTCTATGGCCATAATATGACTCATACCGACTTTGTATCCTGCAAAACCAAGAATTTTAGGGTCATCACCATCAACAGCAGCCCAACTAGATATATGAGGCGTTTCAGAGCGTGCTCTCTTGCGAGGGCTGAAAGCCATAGATCCGCGGTTTGGTTTGTTGTGTTTTGGCATATTTATTACTCTCTCCAGATATCGCTAACCGTTGCTAACGGCACAGAACATCAGGCGTAATTCCTACAAGTTTCACATCGTACCGTGACGCCGTTTCTCGTCGAGAACGAATGTCTCAAGAGGTGTTGGGATAATTGCCCAGAGCGTCTGGTTGCGTGATTGCAGGGTCTCTCGCACAAAGGGACCCTATATAAGGACTAGTATTATTTTTCGTCGATAGAGGTAGCAATTCTAGAGATATTTTCTTTTTTAATTGGCAATTCTTTTATCCCATACATAACTCTAGTAATCCAATGCCTTTTCATGGTTTCAAAGAATATCCAACATCCCAAAGTAACTACTATTGTGCCTACCATTAAAATTAAGAATTTAGAAAGTCCATTTCCTAAAAGAAGTATAAGTATTGCATAAACAATAGGTTGATGGACAATATAGAAAGGATAAACGCCTTGGTTAAGGTATGCTAAATGCTTACTTGGCTTGTTAAGATATTTTGCACCCCACGTGAACACAAATAAGCACCAAAACCAAGCATGAAAACTAGTTATAAAACATGATATAAGAGTCATATTTGTGTGATAATCAATATCTAAGTGTTTATGATCATCTCCAGCCCAACCTCCTCCTATGTAAGGAACTCCACTTTTTGTTTCTTCAGACTTAATCCAAATAAATGCTAAAGTAGAAATCAAAGTAGCTATAGTGATATGTGTTCTTGAATTGTCAATAAAGTAAAAATATTTATCTTTATCAATTATAAAAAGGTAGCCAAAGAAGAAAATTAGCAAATACCAGAACCATTCATATCCAAAACCAATTGCCTCTCCCATTATTGGTTTGAATATAATATCAGATATTGATAAAAAAATAGGAAGCATTAGTAAGGGCCCCAATCTGAAAGGAATTCTAAATGTAGTTTTAAGTAGTCGTGCAATTCTTCCTTCAGGATAGTTTCGTACCAGATAAAATATTGGAAGTAAAAATAAGGAATATTGAAATAGACTCCAAATAAACCAGAGATGTCCAAGAGAAATTAATCTAGAGAGTAAAGGAACAATCATGAGTAAAGTAAGAACAATTCCGCCTCCGAAATAAACTATAATTCCTTCTAAAAAACTATCAGGAAAATATTTGGTTGCCATCATTAAAGTTAGAGGTGTAATAGTCCAAATACCTACAAACATAGGAATCAATAAACGTTTTGAACGTTCTTTTAAGAACAATTTCCAAGTTCTTCGTTTAAAGGCGAATGCCGTCCCCATTCCACTTATCATGAAAAGAGCCGCCAGCCTCCATTCATGCATCCACGTTAAAATATATGAAATGAAATTATCACCAGTAAAAGAATAGACGTTATTCACATCCTCACCAAGTTCATTATTCAATGCATCTCTATTTTTTTCACCTTCAAATTCGTGTTCGGGTTGTACAAAATCATACGCCCCCCAATACACCCCAATCCCAACGTGAAATGGAATTAACAGTGCAAAAAGAATAACTCTAAGCCAGTCAATATCATGACGCCTTACTTTTTTTGGTGTAACATCCACAAAAATAAGTTATTCGTTTTCTATTTATACTTATTTCAAAGAATTATTTTGAGTTAAGAGCTGGCCAGATCATCGTTGTAGCAATTGTAACAAAAATTTGTATAACTACAAAAATAACTAAATTAAATCCAATCCCATACACAAAAGTAATAATCAAGGAAAGAATTACAGAAAAAATTATACTTCCTAAAAATAAATTTCTAAACCCTATTTTGTCCCAGTTATCTGACGTCCTTCCATCCCCCCTGCAATCTCTATAACTTGGCCAGTTATGTGGTTGGAAAGACTATCTGAAGCTAACATTACGGCAGAATTTGCAATATCTTCGGGTTTAGCTAATTTCTTTAGAGCCATTGTAGAAACCACTCTTTCTACATGTTTTTCATTTAACCCTTCATTAATTTTTTTCTCTGTAAGCGTCCAACCTGGGGCGATAGCATTTACTCTAACATTTCCTATTTGAGCAGCTTCATTTTTCAAGGTTTTTAAAAGTCCAGAAGTAATTGCACCCTTTGCAGCAGCATAATCTGAATGTCCGGCTTCGCCATATATTCCTGCAGTAGATCCAATCAGTACTAGATTACCTTTTTTTGTTTGAGAAGCATGCTTTAGAAATTCCCTAGAGGTATTGAAGGCAATAGATAAGTTTGTAGATATTGTGTTATCCCATCTATTTGCGTCAATATTCCATAAAGTTGAACTTTCTTTAGGATAATATCCAGCATTTGCTATACAGATATCAAGATTACCTTCAGTTTGTGTAATTTTGTTAAACAAAGAAACAGTTCCGTCAGAATCTGTCAAGTCACAGTTTAAGGCAGTTCCATTAATTTCATTAGCTAATTTTTTTGCATTTTCTTTAGAATTGTGGTAATGTACGATAACTTTTGCACCTTCATTTGCAAATGCCTTTGAAATATAACTTCCAATCCCTCCAGCACCTCCTGTAACAAGTACCGTTTTATTTTCTAAATTTGAATTCATATTTCAATTTCTATGGCTGTAGCCATGCCGCCACCTAAACAAGCAGTAGCAAATCCACGTTTTCCTCCATTTTGCCGGAGTGCGTGGATTAGGGCCAATACAATTCGACATCCAGATGCCCCTAATGGATGCCCCATAGCAACGGCTCCTCCATTAACATTTAATTTTTCATGTTTTAGATTTAAACCCTGCATGACACCTAAGCAAGCTGAAGCAAATGCTTCATTATGTTCATATAAATCATAATCACTTTCTCCATCTCTACTATTCATTTTCCATAATTTTTGTACAGTAGGAATTGGAGCAGACATAACATCAGCAGGATCAACTCCTGTCGCACAATATCCAGTTATGGTAGCTAAAGGAGTCAATTCCAGTTCTTCAGCTTTCTTTCTAGACATAATTAAACAAGCAGCAGCACCATCTGAAATTTGACTTGCATTCCCAGCCGTAACGATGCCGTTCTCATCAAAGACAGGTTTTAACTTAGATAGACTTTCCAGGCTTGAATTTGGTCTAATTCCCTCGTCAGTCTTCAAGATACCATTTTCATGCTCTACAGCTACATGGTAATCGTTGAATTTACCTTTTTTGTGGGCGTGATGTGCACGAATATGAGATTCTATAGCAAATAAATCAGCTTCATCTCTAGAAATTCCAAACTGTTCTGCAATACGATTGCCAGTTTGAGCCATTACCATTCCATTAAACGGATCAATAAGCCCATCATTCATCATACTATCAACAGGTTTTTCCATACTAACTTTACCGTCATCAGCCCTAGCAACAGTAAATGGCGATTGTGACATAGATTCCATTCCGCCCGCAACTAGTATTTCAGATTCTCCAGCTCTAATTGCATTAGCTGCCAGCATTATTGCCTTCATACTGGAACCACACATTTTGTTTACAGTAAGAGCAGGTACTTCCTCAGGAACACCAGCTTTGATGGCCGATTGTCTTGCAGGATGTTGTCCAATTCCTGCAGATAATACATTCCCCATAATTACTTCATCGACAAGCCGAGCATCTAGCTCAACTTGCTTTAGAGTTTCTTTTATTGCAAGAGCACCCAAATCAACGGCTGAAGTATGAAAAAGGGAACCTTTGAATTTTCCATGAGCAGTTCTCACGCCTGCTACGATTACGACATCCTTTGGATACTGCATTGTAAAATTTACAGTGTCAAGGGGTTAGTAAAAGGCCTTCGCAAGTATTAAGAAAAGCCGTACTAAGGAGCTTATACAGGAAACATGGCTAAACCAAAAATCAAGGAGAAACGCTGGACCGTTGATTTAGAAAAGAAAATCCAGGAGGAGCATTTCTCAAACAAAGAGAGATATGCCTTTAATCCTAAGTCCGAAAAAGAAATTTTTGTTATTGATACTCCGCCACCTTACCCTTCAGGAACTTGGCACATCGGAGCCGTAGCTCAGTACTCGATGATTGATGTAATAGCTAGAAGTCAAAGATTACTAGGTAAGGAAGTGTATTTTCCATGGGGAGTAGACAGGAACGGAATTAATATTGAATTTACAGTTGAGAAAAAAACCGGCCGTAAAATGAAAACATATGATAGAGCTGAATTTCTTGATTTATGCCGTAATGAAATAGAAAAATATACACAAGAAATGCGTAACATTGCAAAGAGAGTAGGTTTGTCTTGTGCTTATGATCAAGAATATTTGACAGATGCTCCAGATTACCGTTCAGTCACTCAATCTATATTCATTGATTTATTTAAAAAAGGAGCAATAGTCGAAGAATTAAGGCCTAATTTATACGATCCAGTAGAAGGAACAACCATTGCAGAAGCTGAAGTTGAAAGATTATCTCGGAAAACTAAACTTATAGATGTCCGTTGGGCAGTTACAGACGATCCTAGTCATGCCCCAGTCATTATTTCAACAACAAGACCTGAGTTAATTTGTGCATGTGGAATAGTTCTTGTACATCCTGATGATTCTCGATATCAACATTTAGTTGGGAAAAGTTTAGATTTACCATTACCAACAGAAGGACGTTCAAAGTCAGTGGAAATAAAAGCACATCCAAGTGTGAACATGGAATTCGGTTCAGGAGTTTTAATGGTTTGTTCTTTTGGAGACCAGAATGATGTAGCCGTTTTCAGAGAATTGGGTTTATCGCCTTTCCAGGCAATCGATTTAGAAGGAAAAATTACAGAATTAGGAGCTTTTCTATCTGGTTTGTCTGTTTTGGAGGCCAGAAAGAAAGCTATAGAATTTCTTGAATCAGAGGATAAAATAGAAAATTTAGTAGAAAGAGATCAGGAAATACCAGTTTCTGAACGTGGTAAGAACCCAATTGAAATTATCTTACTCAAAGAGTGGTATGTACGACAAACTCATATCCAGGAAAGAATGAAAGAATTATCAAATGAAATTAATTTTGTTCCTAGTAGAAACAAACAGTTTTTGCTAGATTGGATGGAAAATATAACTATCGATTGGCCAGTTAGTCGCCGCCGTTGGTATCATACAGAAATACCAATTTGGTATTCAGAAGATAGAACGAAAGTTGTTACTCCGCCACATGGAACTTATGTTCAACCTTGGAAGGATTCACCACCTTCAGATTCTATCGTTTTAGATAGAGATACTTGTAAAGAGTTGGGAAAATATGAAGATTTAAAATCTGAATTAGGGACATTAGAAGGTGAAGAGAAGGTATTTGATACTTGGATGGACTCTTCAAATTCTAATTTATATGTTTCAGGATATTTATCTAATCCTGAATTATTTGAGCGTGCATTCCCTACTGGAGTTAGGCCACAAGGTAAAGAAATAGTTCGAACATGGTTATACTATACGCTTTTGAAATCAACATTACTTTTGGATAAACCAGGATTTGCTAACGTCTGGATTGATGGGCTTGGTATGGATCCTTGGGGTCGAAAAATGTCTAAATCTTTAGGCAATGGAATTGACGCTAGTTCAGTTTTAGAATGCGGATTTGGCGGGCGCACAGGTTCATGGAAAATAAAAGGCCCTGAAGGTAAGCAAGTGTCGCTGCAAGCTAAGAAAATTGGCTCAGAATGCTTTAGATTTTGGAAGGCTGCAGATGCACAAGTAGGTGATGACTTCCAAATTAATCCCGAACAAATTGAATTACGATATTTTGGAGTTTTAACTAAAATTTTCAATGTAGGTCGCTTTGCATCTCAATTTGATTTTAACGGAAATTTAGATCAAGTTCCTGATAATTTAGAAAACGAAGATAAGTGGATTTTAGCTGAGTTTACTGACTTATTAGAAAAAGCCAAGACAGGTTATTCGGAATTAGATATCTATACAGCAGCTCAAGGAATTAAAACGTTTAGCACAGGAGTTTTTGCTTCACATTGGTTAGAAATGGCTAAAACACGATTATACAACGACGATCAATCAGCAACTTGGACATTACACCGAATTTTTAGAGATTTATTATCAATATTGTCTCCAGTATGTCCGTTCTTTACGCATCATTTATCTACGACTTTGTATGAGAAATCTTCGGTAGATATAGACGTATTCCCAGTTTCGCCACTTTCAGAAATAGAAGAGTGGACAAAATTAACTGATTCATTAGTAGAATTTAATTCAGTAATTTGGAAAGCTAAGAAGGATGAGGGAATCTCTCTCGCAGCTCCACTATCAGGTCAAAAAGTTCCAGAAGAATTATCAGTTATCTCAGAAGCTTTAGTTTCAATGCACAAATTAGAATAAATTAAAATTCGTAAACATAACCAAAGTATATTGCAGCAATTAAAGCAATAATAATTACAAGGAGTAATTTTTTAGGAATAAATGCTAGAATAACATCCAATGCAGCACTAATAAGTCCTAAAATCATTGAATGATTGATCCAGATTGATATTGTGCAAACCATTCAGTGTTTGGTTTGTGCCAATCTCTTAGTTGATCTGTTTCTAATAATATTTTATAATTATTTCCGTTACCACTTGGAATGATAGAGAATGGAACAGTTTTTGTATTGGTTGAGAATGTTTCATCAAAAATAATTTCTTCTGAAACCATAGTTTCTCCACTATATTCTTGTATGGTTACTCTCAAATGACATTGCTGTAATGCTATTCGTTGTGTACAATCTTCGGTATTTCCGTCGTGAGTAACACTAGTTTCTCCGACAATAGTTTTAACGTCTTCCTCAATTTTCAAGTCAATTTGAGTGACTTTAGCAGTAGGTGCACAAGTACATTCCATGTTATCAGAAATGACATAACCATCAAAATCAACTGAGATTTGAGTTTGATTTGAGGCAGTGTTTCCATTCGGCGATATTATAGTCAATATGACTTGGTATGTTCCAGGTAATGCGTAAGCATGACTTCCTTCAATTCCATACAATTCATTGCCATCTCCAAAATCCCAAGTGTAATTATCAATATTTCCAGAGGATCCGTAAGCATCAAACTGGAAAGTAAAATTATCCCAGACAGTTTCTTTGACTTCATTATTATCTCCATCATCTACTTCTTCCATGGAGTAAAAATTTGTTCCAAAGTTCGTGTTAACTGCGATTAATGCAGACAAATCAGATTCCTCTACAATAGGATCTTCAATTATAGTTTCGATTTCTTCAATCTCATCATCATCTAAATTTAATAATTCATCAAAAGCACCTTCTGTATATGCATAAGCACTAGTTCCACTGACTAGCAAAAGTGCTACAAAAATCATTAATGATGTTTTCTTCACAGTAACTTATTCAGGCAGAGGTAATTAGAAGTTCTGCTTGTTAATGCTGTATTTAGCTTAGTACATTATATTTAAGTATGCACATTTGCAATGCAATAGCATGTTTGACGCCATAAAGTCTATGCCAGCTAAGGTTTGTTTGTGTCTTTCCTTTCTCATTGGAATATTGTACTCAATAAACTTCATATTTTTTTCATCGTGTTCTGTTGTGAACGGTGATGGAGATTGTTTCTCACTAATACCTAATGGTGCAGCATCGGATCACGAATCCTACGGAAGAGGGGCCGGCACATTGTATGTTGCAGGCGCTCTAATGGCAGGTGTGATTATGGGTAATCTTCTAATTTTAAATGAAGGTGCTCGAGGTAAATGGACTATAATGATTCCAACTATTGCAGGTTTTACTTCTTTGGCAATTGTATTGGCTCCACCATTTCAAGGAGATTATGAGGCTGCCAATAACAATCCACTTTATGCTACAATCGCAGCTTTAGGATTGTACACTGCAGCTTATGTTATGTTGAAAGATGAAGGAGTTGATGAAGGTCTGGCTTTCAATATGGGAATTAAATTGAACAATGAAGCCAAATACGCAGTAATCATATCTTCAATTATCGGTACATTGTACACAGTAAATCATTTCTTTTTCGCAGACGGATATGCAGGAGCTGGTGGCTCAACTTTAATTCCAGGTTTCGAAGAAGGAACTTACTGGACAGACCCAATTGCAACAACACCAATCGGATATCGAGTTCTAGCTGCATTTTTTGTTACTTATGTTTCCATGGGTCTAATTTTATTGACTAATGGAGCAAAAGGAAATTGGCCAGCCGCTCACATTTTATTATTTGGAATCACATTCTTTGCACTATCTGTAATCATTGGAAATGTAGCCGTTAATGATCAAATAATTCCTGAGGGAGATAATGCAGGAACATGGGAAGTAGATACTAGTACAAGTGGTTCAAATATTGGCGTTAGTGCATTTGTAATGCTTTTGAATATTTTTGCTTACTATAAAATGAGAGAAGAAGGAGTTGAAGAAGGAATGACTTTTGGAGGCGAAGATTTCTCAAACAGTGATGATTTCTTTTACAAGATGTATCCTGTAGTAACTGCAGGTTTCGTGGTATTACTTTTAATAGCAAACTACGTTACACAACCAATATAAGGTGAATTATGAGTATAGTAGAAAAATTTAAGAGTTTTGATCCAAAAACCATACTAATTTTAGTTGGTTGTATTGCAGCCTTTGCCGGAATAGAGAATAATGTGAATGCAGAAATGTGGGCAGAGAGTGGCTGGGGTGAAGAATGTAAAACAGATGCTGCAGTTGACTGTATTTCTTCAGAATCTATGAATATAGCTGAAACTTATGAAAAAATATGGGGTCTTTTCATTGTACCTATTGGGTTATTGTGTATAACTGCCGCCTTGGTTTTAGACGAGAAAAATAGGGCAGTAATGGCATTTTACTCAGGTAGTTTGATGCTGGTCTTTTTCATTGTATTTTTCATATTCTTAAACTCTACAGATTATTCTAGTCCTACAGCAGGGTTTATTGTTCCACCATTCATTTTATTAGGAATAGTAATCTATTCAGGCTACAAGCATAAAGATAATTGAGCAATGGATAAGGAAGCAAGATCAATGGATGTAAAAACAATATTGAGTCCCAAAATTTGGTTGATTATTACAGGAATAATACATGCAGTACTTGGAGTATTATTGGAACTTGATATGGGCAATGAAACTCAAGTTGTCGTTTCAGGTTTTTTCTTACTCACAACTTTCACTATGCTGTATGCAGCATTTTTCACTGAAGGTGAACAGCAAGCAAGATTGGCAACAGTTATAGCTGGCCCAATTTGGGTTTGGTTTATTGTATGCTCAGTTCAAGGTTACACGATTGACTATGAAGGTGAAACATTTACGTTCGAACTTGGCACCAGCGTTCCGCCTCTATTTTTCTGGGGAATGACGGCCTTGAGTGGAATAGTTCATGGGAACTTTCAAGAATTAACCAAGTAGTAATTTCTGGCCACTAACTTCGATCTAGAACTTGAATTGATATCTCTTTGATATCACTGTTTGGACCTTGTGTAGCTACACAGTAGACCGCGTGAGCCACGTCTCCAGGCACCATTGCCCATTCCTGTTCCTCCGGAGTTCCACCTTCTTTTCTTCCGTTGAATTCAGTAAGTACAAATCCAGGTCCGATGTAACAAACTTTGATATTGTCAGAATATAATTCCTCTCTCCAACTCTCGTTAAGTCCTCTTAGGGCCCATTTTGTACTTGAATAAATGGAACCTTTTGATATTCCAAGATACCCTACAATTGAACCAATATTGACGATTTGTCCGCCTCCATTTTTCTTGAAGTGAGGTACAGCCGTTCTTACCATTGCCATACAAGCCCAAACATTTAGCTGAAATTGTTCCTGATAAGATTCATCTTTAATGTCAGGAACCATTTCGAAACGCCCCATCCCTGCATTATTGACTAAAGTTCCTATTTTGCCCATTTTCTCAATGGCAAACTTTACAGCCTTATCTGGATTTCCTTCAACAGTTAAATCGGTAGCAAAAATGTGTACTTTACCGCCAGCTTCCTCTACTTCTTTAGCGACTTTTTCTAAATTTTCTTGCCTACGGGCAACAAGAGTAACTTCCCATCCTTCTTGTCCAAATTTGTGAGCAATACCTCTTCCTATGCCAGAAGATGCTCCTGTAACCAATGCAGTTTTAGTCATGATTTTGACAGAACAAATTAGGCTTAATTAAACTTAGAGCCTCATAGTTTTGAAACATTGAGTGCCTAAAGCCAATAGAAAAATACAAAAGCCAATTAGAACGGTAAAATCTCTTGCTAATCCAAACTCAAGAAAAATATCTTCTGGAATCATAGTGTATCTAATTGCATCTACAGCATAACTTGCAGGATTGATTGCAGTTAACCAATAAATTATCGGAGCTTCTTCAATCAAATTTTTCTTTAGGAATAATGCTCCACTGAGGAAATACATAGGGAACACGACTAAACTCGTTATCAAAGAAAATCCTTCTGGAGAATCCATTTGAGATCCAATTATGAGTCCCAACGACGTCATAATAATGGCTAACAAGAAGAGATAAAGGTAAACTAACATTATGCTCTGCAAAGTATAATCAATTTCTGGAAAAATAAATAATCCTAGAACAATAATGATAGTTACTTGAATCATTGAATCCGTAACTCCTCCCAAGCATTTTCCAAGAAAAACAGTTGAACGATTTAGAGGTGCAGCTAGAACTTCTTTTAGGAAATCAATTTTTCTATCCCAGACAATGTACAATCCATAAAAAACAGATTGAAAAAGAACAGTCATTGTTAAGATTCCAGGAAAAATAAATAATTCATATGGAACTCCAGCAAAACCATCGTCTTCATCAATAGAAGCTCCAATTCCTTTTCCTAAAACTAGTAACCAAAGTAGTGGTGTAAGTATTGATCCAATTAAGCGAGAATATTCTCTGAAGTATACTTTCACTTCACGAAGCCAAATAGCGTACAGTCCATTCAATTGGTTCATCGTTTTATCCCCATAACTCTCTGCATATGTTTTGCAGCACCTTCTGCCCCTTCATCTCTGATATCATATCCCGTGTAGTGCATGAAAACATCATCTAGGGTCGTATTTCTTACACTAAAATTCTCGATTTCACCAGCAGCAGCAAAAACTTTAGGTAAATTTTGTGCCACGTCCTTTACAGCAACATCTAAACGATTCCCTCTTTTTTCACAACGACTAACACATTTTAATTTTTCAAGTTCCTTTATTGCAATTTCAGGTTCAGAAACTTCCATTTGAACGGTATCTCCCCCCACTTGAGCTTTGAGTGCAGTAGGAGTATCTAGCGCTACAATTTTCCCATGATCGATAATGGCCAATCTATCACAAAGGCGATCAGCCTCTTCCATGTAGTGTGTTGTTAGAATAATGGTTACTTTGCGTTCCTTGACTATTTTTTCAATATGTTCCCAAATACGTTTACGAGTTTGTGGATCTAAACCTAGAGTTGGTTCGTCCAAAAATAAAACTTCAGGGTGATGCAAAAGTCCGCGAGCCAATTCCAGTCTCCGTCGCATTCCTCCCGAATATGTCTTAACGAGATCATCTTCTCTTCCGATTAATTGAACTAAGTCAAAAGCAGCTTCAATACGCTCTGGAATGATAGAACGAGGAACGCCATACATCAATCCATGTAAGTACAAGTTTTCTCTCCCAGTCAAAATGTCATCACTAGAAGGATCTTGAAATACAATTCCAATGTGTTCTCTAACTTTAGAAGGGTTTTGTAAAATGTCTTGATTAGCTACAGTTGCAGTTCCTGATGTAGGGCCTAATAGTGTCGCTAACATTGAAATGGTAGTAGTTTTCCCAGCACCATTTGGACCTAATAATCCAAATATTTCACCTTCTTTAATGTTTAAATCTAAATTATCTACGGCAGTTAATTCACCAAATTTTTTAGTTAATCCTTTAGTAACAATAGCACCCATAAGAGAGAGATTCAGTACAGGGCCTTATCAAATATTGTGTCTGAAATGCCTATTTCTGTCTTTTAAGCACAAAACAAAAAATATTTTTTGGCATTCTTTTATATACGTGTCAAAAAATGTCATAGATATGTTAGAAGGCAAAGCACTGGTTGTAGCAATAATGATGCTCACAGCAGCCCCGCTAGTAGTTACTGATGATGGAAGGGCAATCGTTGGAGATGTAACAAGTGATGTTACAGATATGTTTACAGAAGAGAAGTCTGCAGAAGATCCAAAACGTGATGAGGTTTTAGATGATGCAGTTGATAAAACTAATGGAAAAGATTTAGAATTAGATAGAAAAGAATTAGCTTCTAAAGATAGTGAAGAAGAAAAATCCTGTTATTACCTAGAAGAAATTAAAGAAGAAATGATGGACGGTAAGAAAGGCTGGGATAAAGAAGGTAAAGATGATTGGGACAAAGAAGATGCTTGGTCAGAAGAATTTGCAGCTCTTGTAGAAGCTTGTAAAGAAGGCCAAGAAGAATCTTGTGAAGAACTAGAAGCGATTCGCGGTGAAAAGGAAGAAGGTAGAGAAGAAGAATCTGATGAAGAACGTGAAGACGAAGAAGAGTCAGAAGAACGAGAAGAAGGTTCACGCAGTGGAGATGAAACTGAGTCAGAAGAAGAATCTAGAGAAGATAATGAAAAAGATGAATTCGATGAAGAGTTAATGGCTGAGTTGGAAGGATTAAAAGTAGCATGTGATGAAGGAGATGAAGAATCTTGTGAAGAACTCCGTGCAATGGTTTTTGAATTAATGGAAGAGCGTAAAGATAATTTTCAACTGATAATTGGTGATGATGGAGTAGTCTATTACGAAGATAAAGATCGCAAAGACTGGAATAAGGAAGACAGAGATTGGGATAAAGCTTGTTTGACCATGGAAGAATGGAAAGAAGTTTTTGAAAAAGATAGAAAAGAAAAAGACGTTAGATACAAAGATGATCGCAGAGAGATGAACATTGAAGATATGATGGAAATGTTTGAAGAGATTAATGAAGAAGAAATCGCAGAAATCAAACAAATAACCAACATGTCTGATGAAGAGTGGGACCAAATGATCATTAAGTTAGAAACTAACAATATGACTGAAGAAGACTGGAAAACAGTTATGGAAAAAATGAAGTTAGTTTTTGAGCACGAAATGAAAGAAGAACGTGAAGAAATGGAAGCTTTCAGAGCTCAAATGAAAGAATTTGATGATGCATGTGAAGCAGGTAATGAAACCGCTTGTGAAGAATTATCAGTAATGATGGAAGAAATCGAAGAAGACTTCGTAGAAGATAAAGAAGAAAGAGAAAACAAAGAAGGCTGCGAAGAGCACGATGAAGAATCTGAGGAAGAAGAGTCTGAAGAAGACGAATCTGATGATGAAGAATCAGACGAAGATTTAGAATAAAATAATGGCTGAGAAAGAGACAGGAACTTCATTTGCAAGTATGTTTGTAGGAACATTAGGTTTTACAGCAAGCATAGTCTGTATTTTGGGCTTTTTTGTTTGTAATTTTGCAGTAGACTACATCGATGATAGGATCGAAGAAGATTGTGAAAGTGAAAAAGGCCAGGTAGGGCAAATAGTTGGTGCAGACGAAGGGCAGTGTGATGAAGGAAGCTCAATTAGAGATCTTTTAGCTTTGATTAGATATCCTTTACTTATTGCAGGGATAGTGTTTGCTCTTTTAGCACTTCAAGTCTTTTGATGTTAAAATAAACAGTATTGGTAGTTTCTTAATTGTTTGTCAACCAAACGAGCATTGGGTACAACAGTTTCCAATTCGTTCCAGAAATCTTGACTATGATTTTTTACTCTTGTATGGACTAACTCATGGAGCATAATATAATCAATTAGTTGTTCAGGCAGATGTAATAATTTCATGTTAAGACTAATATTATCTTTTGAAGAACAAGAACCCCATCTAGTCCTTTGACTTCTTATTGAGATACGATTGTATTGGAAATTATGTTCTTGAGCAAGTTCAGATAGTCGCTTTCCTAATTTTTGTCTAGCATATTCTCTATCAATTTTAGGTAGTTCTTTACTTTTTTCACTTAATAGTTTTATATTTTTGGAATGTTTCTTAATCCAATCAATTTTTTGTTCTACAAATTTTTGAGCATTCTTCAAAGTTTGTCTCCGAGGTATAGTTACTCTCACAAAATGTGGCTTTATTGAAATGATAATTCTTTTTGCTCGATTATTCTTAATGTAACGGACAATTCCGACCTCTTCATGCTCGATTTCGTAATCCACTGTTTCGACATTAAATTAGTGGTTTATAATCATACCACAGAGTGCTAATCCTAGTAAACCAAAAATCATTGCTACTCTTATTATATGTCCAGCTTCATTGTCTTTACCTTGTTTTAGAAATGGTTTTACGGCGATTGAACTAAGTACTGCAGGTAGGACAAAAACTACTAAATGTTGAGGCAAATATCCAAGCGTAAATGGCAAAGTAATAAGCAAAGTCGAAGCAACAGCTAAAATCCAAACGGTCTTTCTAGCTTTTTCATTTCCTAAAACCTTAGGCAGCGTATTACGATTAAAATCACCAAATTGATCATTAGTATCCATTATAATTTCTCTTGCAGTTGTAAGTGACATCGCACTAGCGGCTACTAGCCATAGAAGAGGATTGTGAAAATGATCAATTGCGGCAGCTCCAAAAAGAATAGTAATTGCAATTGTACTTGCAATAGCTAAATTTCCCCACATTATTCTTTTTTTCAATGCAGGATTGTAAGGCCCATCTAGTTCATATGCGATCATAATTAGTAGAGCAACTAACCAAACAGCAACTGAATCTAGCCATGCTAAATCAGAAAAGTTAGGTTCATTTAAAATAATTGCAATTAGAGAAACTCCAGACAAGATTATCATTCTATGTCCATATTTCTTTGCAGCCATCAATGAGATACTTTCTGAAGGAAGAGGCCTTCCAGGATGATTTACCTTATCAATGTCAATATCTAGTAAATCATTTATTGCAAACCATCCGGCAATGAATGCACCTATGCAGAATGCGTGTAAAGCTAAAGAAATCAAGGAATCCTGGTAATTTACTCCAATTAAGACTGCACCAAGAGCGATTGTTGAACTTCCCCAAAGTACGTTTGCCCCCCTCGACAAATCCCACCATGTACGGAGGTATTCTCTTCGGTTCACGATATATGATGAAGGTGTTTCTATAAATGAAACACCCTTGATACAAAGGTTTTTATGTTCCAGTAGTCTTTGTAGTTGAAAATAAATGAGCGTTAAGAATCAAACTATTGCAGATATCATGCATAAGAATATTATATCCGTAACATCAACAACATCGGCACGGCTATGTGCTAAAAAAATGACGAAAGAGAGAGTTGGTTGTATTATTGTAATGGATAACAAAGAGCCGGCAGGAATAATCACAGAAAGGGGATTTGCAGACTTAGTAAAGAAAGGTAATTTCGATTCTAATGAAGTACAAGCTCAAGATTTTATGACTAAACCATTGATAACGATCAAGGCAACTAGTAGCTTTATGACGGCAATGCGGAAATTTGATAAAGAAGATATCAAACGTATGCCTGTCGTTGACAAAACAGGAGTAATTGGTCTTCTTACTTTGAAAAATTTAGTTAGTCATTCCAAGAAAAGTATGAGTAAATTACAGAGAGAAAATAATTTACTAAAGAAAATGGCTGAACAAAGAGGAATGACTAGAGAATAACTTAATTATTTTTATATAGAATTGTCTTTACTTTCATATAACTATGAATTTATCGTCTAAATTCTCATTCTTTGCAGTAGTGATTTTGCTAATTACAAGTGGCTGTACTGATAATCCATACAAAGATGAAGATGCAGTAAATCAAATTGCATCATATGGCGTTTTAGTTCACCCTATGACCAATAATCATAGTGCAGCCCCTGGATTTGATACTGATTTTATTTTGACAATATACAATATAGGTTCTGAAACTGCAACTTTTGACATTAATATCTTGAATAAAGACGACGGAATAGAAAGTGTTTCTTTTGAGCAGAATGTTAATAACGTTACAGTTCTTGCAGATAATGTTCTTCCTTTGATTGTAAATGTCGCCCTATCTTCTTCAGCAACGGGAGTTTTGAAAACGGATATTGAGTTTAGTTCGGAGCCAAACGAAGCAAACGTTACGACTTCTCAAGTAGTAACTCTTGAAGTTAATTCAGAGGTGTCGTTCGGTAGTCAGAGTCAAATTGGGGATCAAGTAAAAGTTCATTATGCAGGAATTCTGGCTAAAAATTCAAAGCTATTCGATTCAAGTATGGAGTATGTATGGAATACTTATCCGTATTATAATGATGGAGTTTCTGACGCCAATGTACACATAGATACATTAGCTGCAAATAACATAGGATGTTTTGAAGAATCAACTAAAGATGGAGTAATTTTATCTTATGTAGATTCAAGATTTAGTGCGTATGAAGGTAATTTAAGAGTTGGAATGGAAATTTATGAGTTCGAAGGTCAGAGAATTAATACTTATGAAGAATTCTATGATGCAATTAATGCCACACTAGCTAATCAAACAATCAGTGTTTCAGTAGTTAACGAAACTGCAGGTCTGAATAATTATACAGTTAACATGACTGACTTAGGAGAATTTTATGTTGAATATTATCCTGTTTATTATCAATCGTGGATGGACGGAAAAGGATTTATGGGAATTAATGCCGAAGAAAAAACTGCATTGAATTCAGAAAATTGTAATGGTTCTAGACAAATGATAACAGGTTTTGATAACAAAATGGTGGGCATGTATGAAGGCCAAACTCTAGCCGTTAGAATACCTGCAAAGGAGGCCTATGGTGAAACTGGCTTCAGCCCTCTTGCGGGTGAAGATTTACTTTTCTTAGTTGAAATGGTTGAAATTATAGAACCGATTGTTGAGGAAGAACCAGAAGAAGAACCCACTCCACAAAATCCTAATATGACAGTTACAGAAGTAATCGATGGAGATACGTTCTATCTTGGAAATGGTGATAAAGTTAGGATGCTTGGAATTAACACTCCTGAATCAGGCAGACCTTATGCTCAAGAAGCTACAGATTTCCTAACAAATATGATTTTAGGAAAAGAAGTTACGCTTGTAAATGATAGTAAGAACGGAGATTCCGATACTTACGGAAGGTTACTTTCCCATGTTTATGTGAATGATACTTTTGTTAATTACGAGATAATCAAAGCAGGATATGCATTTTGGTATCCTTATACATCAGGAACAGATTTTGATACAGAATATGAAGAAGCGCAGACATCTGCATCAAATAATGCAGTAGGTTTATGGACTGAATCTTCTTACAATTTAACAATAGATTACATTGAATATGATCCCGAAGGTGACGAAGCTGTAGGTGAATATTTAGTTCTAACAAATAATGAAAATTACAATGTGAGTATGATTGGTTGGTTTTTGCAAGATGAAGCTGCACAAACAGCTTACGAGTTTAACTTTACAATTTCAAATAATACAAGTATTCGAATTTACACAGGTGATGGTGTTGACAATTCAACAACTTTGTATTGGGGATGGTACCAAGGCATTTGGAATAATAGTGGAGATTTCGCTATAATTCAAGATGAAAATGGTTACATGGTTGCCAATTATAGATATTAGGTAGTTTTTAGTCTGTAACAATAGCCATCACATTCATGTAGGCTATTTTTAATGAAGTAAAATGGCAGAAGCAAATTCTTCTAACAAGTTGAAACTTGTAGCTGGAGCTTTGGGAACTTTACTACTTTTGAGTACCGTTCTTATCAATTCCT
>Ga0315326_10000528_pt1 | contig 18617 bp, 6 predicted proteins | sample M180m32315metaG_FD_203457 | JGI IMG/M metagenome (GOLD analysis project Ga0315326, IMG submission 203457) | Ammonia-oxidizing marine archaeal communities from Monterey Bay, California, United States - M1 80m 32315 | ecosystem: Environmental > Aquatic > Marine > Coastal | place: USA: California... | reverse complement strand
ATAATTCAGGTTCAGAACCATCCAACCCAGATGGTAGTGAAAGCAATGCGTTTTATAGTATCCAGGATGCCATTGATGCAGAATCCACTATTAATGGGAAACGTATACTAGTAAAAGCGGGTACGTATACTGGATCAGGATCGAATCCTGTAATTGATCTTAAGGGGAAAAATGTCATTATTGAAAGCGATGCCGGACCAGCAACGACTATTATTGATGCTGGCGGTAGTAGAACAGCACTAAGTCTTGATAAATATGATGGTCAATTTAGCGGCTATAGCGCATCTGCCACCAAGTTTATTGGTCTGACGTTTACAAATGGTGATGATGATGAATCATTAATTGATATCAATGGACCTAATATGAATGAATCAACCAACTCCTGGGATATAACGTTTGAAAATTGTCGGTTCACAAATACTAATAATGATTATGGAAGTCGGTATTCAGTTGTATATGTTGCAAGATCTAATTCCATATTTGATGGCTGTCAATTCCGCGACCTAAATATTATCGGTAACTTCCAAAATACTAGTGAGAAATCTGCGCCCATAAAAATTCAAGGGGAAGATAATTGGTATTATAACCCTAACACTGGTCAAAGTGAACAGGACACCACAGTGTATCGGCCTCAATTTAAAAATTGTGTTATTGCAGATAATAGCGTTGTGAACACTGGCAGCAATAAGAATTATTATGATAATTATCGTGGTGGTGGAATTACTGTCAAGGTTGGCGCTATCCCTTATTTCGAAAATACCCGTATCGATTCAAACACTGTCGATGCTGGTGGAGACTATCCTGCCAACTTTTATGCACATATTAATGGAGGTGGAGTCTATATAGAGGGCCGGTATGAAAATGACCCGCCGATAAAATTCGTTAATTGTTCAATCAGTGGAAATGTTGCCAAAGGTACGAATGTTAATGGTGGTGGTGTGTATACACAAGCTGCACAGACTCAGTTTATTAATACGGTCATTACAAATAACCTTGCTTATGGAGCGTATGACAATGACAATCATTATGTTGATGTGAAAGGGGGTGGTATCTATTGTAGTCCTAATTCGAACATTAATAATGAGAATCCAAATTATTCCAGCAAGGAGCCGTTGGTGCTGCTGGTGAATTGCACCGTGGCAAATAATAAGTTGAAATATATTGCTGCCTCATCTATCGATTGGGCTGGGGCAGGTATACGAAGAGCTAGCTACATCGACCCGGTGCAAATTATGAACTCAATCGTATATCATAATACAGTTGTAGGTGAAGAATCCAGCAGTGGTGCTCATAAGATAAATATGTCCCAAGGTAATAGTGGGTGGGGCTCGCAAGAATCAACCATCGGATATTCGTTCATCGAACATTATGATGATGCTCAGATAGAAGGAGATGAAATATATGATTATTCACCGGCATTTAACGATACTGCAAACGGAGACTTTTCACTGTCTATTGCTAGTTTGGCTATTGGTGCTGGTGTCAGCGAATACGAAGATGTGGACGCACCGGCTTATGATTACAATAATTCTGCAAGGCCCAATCCAGCAGGTTCCAATCCCGATCTAGGTGCGTTTGAGAATTCACTGGCTTCTTCACCCTATCCCGCAAAACCACAAAGCTTAACAGTCTCTAGCACGGGTGATTCTACCGTTGTTTTATCCTGGGCAGGGTCATCGGAGAGTGATCTTGTTCGTTACCGGGTGTATTATGGTACTTCTTCACCGGCTGCTACACTGATTGATAGCGCCTCAGCAAGCGCCACATCAATTTCAGTTGATGGGCTTACGAATGAAACAACATATTATTTCCGGATTACTGCACTTGATGGTGATGGGTATGAATCGATTTATTCAGCAGAAGTTTCGGGGACGCCGGAGTATCGTGGACCGGTATGGTATGTGGATGTTAATGATGGTGGTATTTCTGCTGAAGGAAGTACGGGAGATCCATTCCGAGATATCCAGGATGCCATTGATGTATCGTCTGCAGGCGACACTGTTTTGGTATTGCCAGGTACCTACGCTGGTAATCGATCTGATAATCGGGAATTAGAGTTTATAAATGACTCAGATGGCTCCGCAAAAAATATTATCCTCAAGTCCCGTGATGGTGCGGCGACCACTTTTATTGACAGTAGAAATTACCGTTCCTTTGAAATTGAAAATGGTAATGATACATCCCTGCAAATTATTGGGTTTACCATCACCTCTACTACTGGAGGAAAGGATGATGGAGGCGGCGCGCTTGTTAAAATAGCGGGTCAGTATTTTTATGACCAAAATACTCAACAGAATTCTTATGTAGCATCAAGCGCCACATTCAGGAATTGTATCTTCACAATCTTTGATTCGGGATCGTTACAAGGGGATGACTTACAAGATGTGGCAGTGAATATAAGTGTAGGGGGTGCTCTTTTCGATAATTGCGAATTTACTAATATCACTGTTGATTATGATGATTACGAGTATGGTGATGGTAATGGTGGTGCTATCAGTATGAATTGCGGTGAGTTATATATTAATCGGTCCAAACTGACCAATATAACGGTGAGTAGAAGTTCAGGTTATAGTGTTTTGCGTGGAGCAGCGATGTTCTTTGACACATGTTCTGAGACTGATGTAACAATTATGAACACAATTATTGCTGATAACCTTGTCTCCTATACGGGTGGCGTTGGCCAATATGCTGAAATTAGAGGTGGAGCTATAAATAGCATTGCTTCAGGTGGGAATATTCAATTAATAAATAGTACGGTTGTTAATAATACGTTATCCAGTACAGCCTCTTCTCAAGATGGACCAATACAAGGGAGCGCAATATTCGTTGGTGACTGGAATATGGAAGGTAATTCGGTCTCTTTTACCATTTTTAACAGTATTGTTCATGGGAATAGAAAAGTAATTTATGCTGGCAGTAGCTCGGAAGTCAGAACTAATTATGGCCAAGTTTATATACATGACGGTAATAATGAAGGCGTAGAAGGGTATGCTTCTTATTCCCTCATCGGTGGTGAGAATAATATAGAAGGCGATGAAATATTAAACCTGGATCCGGAATTCCTTGATAATACATATGCGCTGCATCCTCGGAGTCCTGCTATAGGTGCAGGAGCAGTTGAAAGCGAAGACGCGGAAGGAAATATTATTTATGCCCCGACTGTTGATATTGCAGGCAGCTCTCGTCCCAACCCTTCTGATGATGATTCTTATCCTGGTAGAGATGCAGTACCAGACCTAGGCGCTATGGAAAGTGAGTTGGCGGTTACCCCTTATCCAGATTCGCCCACCGATCTTTTTGTTGTTGAAAATCATCAATCGGTACAGTTGTTCTGGAACCCATCAAATGCGGGAGATGTTGTAAAATACAAAATTTATTCCAGCTCCGATTCAATTACATTTACTCTAAGCGATTCCGTAAGCGGTCGTTATAATACGGAAGGATCGGTTGGCGGATTAACCAATGAAGACTATTACTGGTTTTATGTAACCAGCTTGGATAGCAACGATTATGAAAGCAGTGCTTCTCTTCAAGTAAAAGCCAAGCCTCATTATCAAGGTCCAGTATGGTACGTGGATATGAACTCCGGATCAGGTTCCCATGAAGGAAGCGCCACGGATGCATTCCGCGATATTCAGGATGGCATTGACGCTGCGGATGAAGGGGATACGGTGATGGTTCTTCCAGGAACGTATGAGCGTCCAGACGACCAGGAATTAGAATTTATTCATGATGAAAATAGTACAATTTTGCCGAAGAATATTGTTCTATTTGCTCGGGATGGTCCTGATAGTACCATTATTGATGGTGAAGGAAATAAACATCTTTTTGTTATTGAGGCTAGAAATGATACTACATTAAAAATAGTAGGTTTTACGATTCAAAACGGTGGGGGAGATTTTGGTGGAGCAGCGATAACTGTTTCCGGTGTATATGTTGGAGAAACAAATGGTACAATTAATTTTGATCCTACAGGAGCAGTGTTTGAGAACTGTATCATTAAAGATGCAGATAATAATGGAATTCCAGCAATTAATGTAGGATATGGTGGAGCTGCTATTTTTCGGGATTGTCTAATTAAAAACAACAGAAATTATACTACTGGCGGACAAGTGGATGGCGCAGGGATCAAAGTATCTCAGCAGGGGATTGTTGTGCTGGATCGAACAAAAGTCATGGAAAATTATACGGACAATAATGGCGCTGGTAGCGAAAATCATCGAGGTCCAGGGGTTCATGCAGAAAATAGCACTATTTACGTAATTAATTCGCTCATTGCCGGTAATTATAGTATTGAGGAACATCAAGGTAGCGCTAATTATGGTTCTGGTTTGTATGCCTGGCATTCAGACGTGGTTATATTTAATTCCACCATTACTGATAATCAAGGAATAGATAATCCAGGCTCAGGATCAGGTACTGCTGTGGAAATTGGTGGAGATAATGTCGGGCAGATTGTTATTTTTAATTCGATCATTACTGGAAATTCCCCATCTAATATGCAAACGTACATACAGCAAAACAGTGGTCAATATGTTGCGATCAGCAATTCTATATTTGAAGAAGGATCCAGCGAGTGGTTTTTTGATGACAGTGAGGGATGTTACGATTTCGATCCATTATTTGAAGATAGTTTGGGTACGCTTTCTGCTTACAGTCCTGCCATCGGGAAAGGTGGAACAAGTATTGAAGATGCTAATGGAGACGATATACCTTCTCCAGCAGTGGATTTGTATGGAAATCCAAGACCAAATCCTGCTGGATCCAACCCCGATATTGGTGCCTATGAACATGTTCGTAGCGATCCAAGACGATTAGTCTATTATGTAGATGATACGATAGGGAACGATACTAATGACGGAATAACCAGCGAAACAGCATTGAAAAGCATTGGAGAAGGATTAAATAAATCTTCTAATAGAGATACTTTGGAACTTGTCGCAGGTACGTATAATGGAGCCGATAACCGAAATTTGAATATGCAGGGATTAACCCGCATTATTCGTTCCGTATCCGGACCAACAACTACGATTATTGATTGTGAGAACCAGGGGCCTGCCTTTGTATTTAATAATGATGAGAGCGATTCCGTACATATTTCTGGCTTAACAATTATAAATGGCAGCAACAATAATGGCGGGGCTGTTTCGATCAGTGGTGCAGATCCAGTTTTTGAGAATATGATATTTAAAGATAATAACAGCTCGGCTAACGGTGGTGCCGTTTATGCCAACAATTCTCAATCAAGTTTTACTAATAGCGTGTTTTTAGATAATCATGCTTCTTCAGGTGCTGCTGTATATTCAAGCGGCGGCGATGTTTCCTTAAACCACTGCACACTACTTGAAAATTTTGGAGATGATGAATCGGGTATTAAAAATGCTTCAGGAGATTTTATATTAATGAATTCAATATACTGGGGGAATGACAGCATTGCTGGTGATGTAGATGTTTTGTATTCTAATATAATGGGTGGACATGATGGCCCAGGTAATTTTAATGGTCGCCCTGGTTTTACAGATGCGGAAAATGGAGATCTGTCTTTACTGAGCTGGTCTCCAATGATTGGCCGTGGAAATGCTGCGAATATAATCGTTTCTGATATTTTGGGGACATCTCGAGCAGACAGCGTTGCGCCCGATATGGGTTCGTATGAAAATAGTCTGGACTCACCGTCAGCTTACAGTCCGGTTACCTGGCATGTAGCCACCACTGGAACAGATACAGTTGTATACAATAATATTACCAGCATCAGTATGCCTTTTAATTCCTTGCAGTGGACTATGGATCACGTACTGGAAGGTGACTCCATTATTGTTCACCCTGGGGATCATACGGGATCTGCTGATAATTGGGGCAAGTCTGTACATATCCATGGAAATGCATTTGCGGCTGATGAAGTATCCGTATTGGGTGAATTAGAATTTACCGGTGGCAGTAATTCTGTGAATATGCTGCGCGTTAGTAATGCCTCCGGTGATGGTTTTACTATTTCTGCCGGTTCAATAAATATGTCTTATATATTAGTTGATAATTCTAGCGGTAAGGCGATTGTCATCAGTGATACTGCTGATGCAGCCATTACTAATATTACAGTATATAATAATGGTGATGGTTTGTTTCACCAAACTAGTGGTACCGTAACCTTATCAAATTCAATTCTTTGGAGTAATACTTCAGGATTTGGAGTGTCTCCATTGGAAACTGGTAATTTACCAATTGTTTCTTATTCTGATTTTTGGGGTGCCACCAGTGTTTATTCTGGTTCTGGTACTGGAAATATTGAACTTGATCCATTATTTGTTGCAGCAGCCAATAACAATTTTGAGCTGGATCTGTTAAGCCCCTGTATCGATGCAGGTGATCCTAGTTCGCTTTATGATGGAGATAGTACTGTTGCAGATATGGGAGCATTCCCGCGCTTGCGACAATTTCTTGCAGATTCATCAACTGGCGATGTGAGCGTATCTGCGGATACAACGGTAATTATTACAGAGAATTTTACTGTGTCTTCATCTGACACCTTAGAACTTCAAGCGGGAGCTGAGTTGTACTTTGCTCCTGGAGCAACACTTACCATTGAAGGATCCTTGGATGCGCAAGGAACGCCGGAAGATGGTGTTATTTCTTTTCTACCTCTTCATCCAGATTCTACATTTGGTGGTGTAGTAATTTCTGGAGGAGATGGATCTGGTGATGGGCATCGTGGTAGAGATAGCGATACGTATAGTTATATACAGATTAGTGGTGTAGAAGCCGATTCAGTACCACTTACAATCAATGGTTCAGCAACCTTGGATCATGTAACTATTGCTGGAAATGGCAATTCAGTTTCATTATCTACAACAGGTACTGTAGATCTTAATTATTCTATTTTAGAGGGCCAGACAGATGGTACCGTGAATATTCTTGGCTCGTTCACCAGCAGTACGGATCAGTTTTTAGATTATCCCAATGATGATTTTACCTTACTTGCAACTGCTGCAGGAATTGATATAGACACAGAAAAGACAGATCCAGACTATACATATGGAGATGCGGGAGCATTTTACCATGATCAAAGTAGTTATCCCGTAACATCCATTACCGTACTTCGACCAGCTAGTGGAGATACGGTTCTAGCGAGTCCCGATACCAGTACGACTGTTGGTTTAAGATCAAAGATTCAGTTATTTAATACATATGGTCGTTATAAAACGAAAGGGGACGTGACATGGGCATCGGTGAACAATACGGGATCATTTTCCATTGTTTCTACTGATTCTACCGATCTGAATGGAGTTGTAAGTAATCAGTATGGTACAAGTACTGTATCTGGTAGCTATAATTCATTTACTGTTTCTGCAGACGATGCATCTTCTACTTCTGGTTTTTATCTAGTGGAGCCCGGGAGTCCAGATTCTGTACAGTTTGATGTACAATCATCCTCTATGACACAGTTGGACAGTCTAACCTTTACAGCAAATGTGTACGATCAATTTTCTAATTTAGTTCGACTGGGTGAGAATGTAGTATGGAGTATTAATTCGGTAACCGGATCTGGTGATGGATATCGCTTAAGCTCTGATACCACGGCAACAGATACTGCTGGCAATGCTGCCGTTATGCTATACACCAACCCAACAGATAATACGCTAAGCGTTGGAGATCAAGTAACGGTTACTGCCACATCAGGACTTGGATCGCATGTTAGTTCTGTGGTGACGATTATACCATCTGATATATATAATCTGACTCTTGGTGAAGATTTGACAGCTGAAGAGATAGGGGTATCTGCAGATACTGCTTACATAGATTTTTATACTGCTCTAATAGATACATTTGATAATCCATTAGAAAATGTAGAAGTATTCTGGGAAGTAGTTACTGGTTCTGGAACAGGTGAAAGCTTAAGTGCTGGTACTAGCAATACTAACGCACAGGGCGTTGCAAGCACACGACTAAATACAAATACAGTATCCGGATCAGAATATCAGGTTCGCTGTTGGGTAACAGAAAGTTCATTATTGAATTCATTTGGCAGCTTTGAGTCTTTAACGCATAATGTTTCTAATGTTCCTTCTATGACTACAGTAGCTAATACTAGTTCAAATTTATCTACCATTCGTTCTGTCTCTCATTCTATTAAACAGGGCGTTTCTAGTAAATCGTCCTCGTTTGTTAGAAGTAAAGAAATTGAGGTACGCAGACCTGGTCAATTTGTGCCAGCCCAGATTGGTTCTTCATCTAATGTAGAGCGTAATATCAATCGTGTTGCAGCATATGATTTAGATGATACTTCGGCAGTGGTTCTTGTATGGCCAGGTGTAACTCATCATTTAAATAATGTCCCGCAGAATGCCGAAGATATAGAGTTGGATGAACAGTTCGGTTTTACTTTGGATGCGCTTGATCAATTTGGAAATCTTGTTCGTGATAACACCTCCGTTACATGGGAAGTAAGTCCTTCATCTGCAAATGTTTCTATTGTTAGTCAGGATGATGTAACAACGACCGGTCAAGCAGCCATTGCATTGGAAGTTGCAGGCAACGCAGTATGGGATTTTTCATTTAAAGTTATTGCAACAGTAGAAGGAGCAAGCGATACCACGGGATCGTACCGAATTGATGATGTTACTGCTCCTGCTACCGTTTCTGGTTTAAGTATTAGTCCTTCTGTTTGGACAGCCACTAATGATTTTACATTAGCCTGGACAAACCCATCAGAACATTCTGGTGTAGCAGGTGCTCATTATGAAATTGAGGGAGAATCTTCAGAATATGTTGTCGGCTCAGGTATACAAACATTGAGTTTTGCTATGCCTGCAAATAACTCGCGTACAGTAAAATTATGGCTACAGGATAACGCAGGGAATGAAGATGAGTCTAATTCCATGGTAGTTACTGCGAAATGGGATAATACAGCTCCACAGACATTTGATCTAACACTGCCACTAGCTGGATGGTACAAAGAAACAGAATATCGTTTTGAATGGGAAACTTCAAGCGATGTCACTTCTGGTCTTAGTCATTATCTGTTCTCATTGAATGGTGGAAATGAAACAGCAGAAATTTCACCAGACTCAACAGGGGTTTCACCTGTTTTTGGCTTCGCTCAAGGATCACATAGTTGGACAGTAACTGCATATGATAGCGCAGGGAATGCTATGGAGACATCCAACCCGCAAACAATTAATGTAGACCACACTGTCCCTGGGATTACACATAATCCAGTTGTGGAAGCAGTAGAGAATACCGCTGTTGTGATTAATGCGGTGTTCACAGAAGAAGGAGCAGGTCAATCGGGGATTTATAAAGCCGAATTATATTATCGTCGTGGTGGTGAAGCGAATTGGCAGCCTCCTGTAGATATGTCCACATTAAGTTCGTATCAAATTGCAAGTTCCTTCTCCACATCATCAGGAATTGAATACTATTTATATGCAGAAGATGTTGCCGGAAATACAACCAATAAACCTGCAGTAGGCTTTACATCAATTTCTGTTACCATACCGAATGGTCTTGCTAGTACAGATCGTTGGCCAACTGGTGTGCCAAATGGAGCAGATGTGAGTAGTTATCAGCTATGGTCTTTCCCTGGAAATCCAACAAGCACTTCCCCGGTTAATCTTATCGTAGATGATATGCCGGATGCAGCTTTTGATAATACTAAATGGAGAGCGTTTGCGTATGCAGGTTCTGGTGGTTGGACAGAGTTTGAACAGCTGTCTTCATTAAATAGTGGAGAAAGTTATTTTATTTTGATAAAAGATCCTGGTTTTAGCATAAATACAGGACAAACATATACTATTACTACAAATCAACCATATCAAATCAATTTAACAAGTGGCGATTGGACTTTCATCGGGAACCCATTTGATTTTTCTATCCCATTAAGCTCCGTGCTTACGGAGGACTCCACGTCTCTATCTGGAGATCAGAATTTTTATACATATGATGGTGGTAGCTGGACCAACGCCTCTTCTATAGAGCCATGGGGCGGATACATTTATAAGTCATCTAGCGCATCGACCATATCCATTGATCCAGGCACTGGTAGTGGAGGATTATTAGGAAGAAATGCGGCTGCTCCAGAAATTTTTCTTGAAGATGATGAATGGTTAATCAATATAGCTGCTCGCAATGGATTAGGTAGAGATAAATTTAATGAAGTTGGCCTATTGCAAGGTGCAATGGATACATATGATAATCAGGATGCGTTTGAGCCGCCATTAGTTCCAGGTGGTATTTCGGTTCGAATCAATAACAGAGATTGGCCTGAACATGGAGATACCTATACACGAGATATTCGTATGCCAAAAGAAGAAGGAGAATATTGGGATTTAGAAGTCATAGCCCAAGATGATGAGCATAATGTATACCTAACATTTGAAGATTTGGACTTGATACCTGAAGACCTAGATGTATTTGCGATAGATGTTACTCTTGGTATTGCCCAAGACTTACGATGGAAACATGTATATAAATATGCAGTCACAGATCCATCACAGAAACATGAAGTTCGATTTATTGCAGGTACCAGAGAATTTTTACAGAAGAATAATGCAGGGATAGAGCTTTTCCCAGACCGCTATGCATTAAGTCAGAACTATCCAAACCCATTTAACCCGCAAACTTCTATTCTACTTACTATGCAGGATGAAGCCCATGTAAGTCTCGTGGTATACAACCTATTAGGGGAAGAAGTTGCAGTACTAGTCAATAATGAATATAGACCTGCAGGTTATCACAATTTTATCTGGAAAGGATTGAACAAGGATAACGAACGCGTTGCAAGTGGTGTCTATTTTTATATGGCACGTGTTATATCGCCAAAAGGGGAATTACTCATAAGCGATACGCATAAGATGATTCTTGTAAAATAAGATTTATTTATGATCAAAAAGGGCAGATTTACTGCCCATTTTTATTATATTACTCTCAGTGAATAAATAATTTATAGGTATGATCTAATGGTAAAACAAACAACACTTATATTATCGTTTATAACTGCTCTATTGGTGGTAGTTGTTTTTGCGAATCAATCCGGCGCAAAAAAGTTTGGAAAAATTTCATTACCTCTTGGTAAAGTTGAAGTTCAATCTGGTGGAGCAGGTGATTGGGTGAAAGCAAAACCAAATTTCCCTGTAAGTGAGGGAGATATTATCCGAACGCTAGCAAAATCTAGAGCGGAGATTACATTAATTGGTGGTGGGAAAATGCGTATTGGTGAAAATTCAGAGTTGGTTCTGAATAAGGCCAGTGTAAAACCAATGGAGAAAAATTTTAATGCCAGTTTAAATAAAGGAAATATATGGGTTTCTGCAAAAGCTGCTTTTGGAGAAAAGAAGAATGTATCTGTTCGCACCCCTACGGCTGTTGCAGCTATTCGTGGAACAAAATACAGGGCAAAAGCCGGTGGGGACGAAAGCGAGGTCTTGGTGTATAATGGAAAAGTGGATGTGAACGCTGCAAAAAATGTAATTGAAGAACGCCAGGAAAGAAGAAAATCATTTGCACCTGGAGGACCAACGGGTCAACCAAAATTTACACTGGGACCGGTTACAGAAATAAAAGCACCTACTCAAGTATCTGGTCCGTATGAAGTAACTCTTGAAGAATGGATTACCCTGGCAGAGGGGATGCAGATTAACGTTCGGAAAGATGGAAAATATCATATGTTTGAATTTGATCAAGGGAAAGATGAGGATCTTGATTTTGTCAAATGGAATAAAGAACAAGATTCCAAAGAATAAATATTCTACATGAATGATTTATTAAAACGCCTTGGGGTTGGCGTTCTCATTGGGTTAGCCGTGACCATGATAGTTGGAACGGTTGTCGATAAGCTTCCTGCAGTAAGTAAATTTTTGGATAAATATGAATATCTATCATATGATAGTCGTATGAAATTCAAAGTAAGCACGGTAGAAGAAGCTTCCATAGATACCGTTGTTATTATTGATATTGAACAAAACTCTATTGAAGGATTAGGAAATTATTTTGATTGGCCACATGCGTACCATGGCCAATTAATTGATGTGGTTTCCTCTGGTAACCCGAAGGCGCTGCTATTTGATATTATTTTTGATCCAGAGAATACATATAATTATGAACTTGTCAATGCTCTTACAAATGAAAGCGCTCCCCAAGAAGAAAATTTGTCACAAGCGACACAACAATTTCTTGTCAGTAATGACCCGTTTCGATTTGTTCAATCTACCTATGAAAGTAATAAAGTATACCATGCGCTCGTCTTTGAACAAGAAGACACCTTAAACTTTCAATATAAAATGGATAGTGAGCCCGAAGGGTATGATAGAGCTGATCATTTGCTTACCATCCCTATAGACCAGGCCAAAAGACTTCCTCAGGCGGATAGATTAACCAATACCCATATGGACCTAATTAGTGTCGCAAAACGCGCGGGAAGCGCAAACTTTCCACAGGACCAAGATGGTATTATACGTAGAGCGCCAACAGCGATACACTTTGATGGACCAAACCATGTATATCCTACTTTAGTTATGGCAGCAGCAATGGATATTCTGGGTGTTCCGGGAGATGGATTTGATTATGATTTTGACAATATGGTTCTACGTCTTAGTGATACTACGGGAACGGTAGTGAGAGAAATACCCATTGATGAAAAAGGCCGAATGTTCGTTAATTATTATGGACGATTTAAAACGTATTATTATTTACCCTATATGTACTGTATGGATCCCGAAATGCTAGATCCAACATATTGGGAAGGAAAGGTTGCGATGGTTGGAGCATCTTTGCCTGGATTAATGGATTTACGTAATACACCGGTTCAGGAAACATTTGCAGGTGTGGAAATCCATGCAAATGTGATGAATAGTATTTTGCAAAATCAGTTTGTCAAAAAGACAAGCCAATCCAAGAATTTTAATACTATTTTAATCCTTACTATTCTAACTGGACTTATTATTAGTCTTCCTAAAAAAACTTTATATACTGTTCCAGTACCAATTGTAGGTATGATTGCCTGGTGGGCATTTACTCTTTTTCAATTCTTCAATCATCTCATTATGTGGGAAACAGTTCGACCTTTGTTATCCATTTTTGGAACATATGGAGGAGTGTTCTTATATAACTTTTTTGGCGCGGAGAAAGATAAACGGTTTTTGAAAGATACATTCAGCACATACATATCACCTGCATTAATTGATCAAATGTTTGATGCAAAGGAAGAGCCTCAGCTAGGTGGAGAAGAAGGGTACCATACAGCATTTTTTACAGATATTCAAAGTTTTTCAGCCTTTTCTGAAAAGCTTTCTGCTACAGATCTTGTCGAATTATTGAATGACTATCTGACTGAAATGACAGATATCTTATTAGAAAATAAAGGAACATTAGATAAATATATAGGGGACGCAATCGTAGCTTTTTATGGAGCACCTGCCCCGGTTAATGATCATGAATATTATGCTTGTCGAACTGCCGTATTAATGCAAAAAGGACTTAGTGAAATGAGAGACAGGTGGCGTGGTGAAGGCGACCGCTGGCCTGAAATTGTTCATAATATGCAAAATCGAATTGGAATAAATACAGGTCAAATGGTTACAGGGAATATGGGATCAACTATGAGGATGAATTATACAATGATGGGAGACACTGTAAATCTAGCCGCAAGACTTGAATCATCTGCAAAGCAATATGGAATTTATATTCAAGTTGCTAATGAGAGTTACATTGCCTGCAAAGATAAATTTGTATGGAGAGATTTAGATTTTGTACGAGTAATGGGAAAAACCGAACCGGCTCAAGTGTATGAATTAGTAGCAATTGCTGGAGAAGAAACAGATAAAGAAAAAACTTTTCTTAAGGCCTACCACGAAGCGCTAGCACTATACCGAAATCAAGAATGGGATAAGGCCAAGGAAGCATTTGAAGCTGCTGATGAATTAGAAGATATGTTTGCTGGGAGAAAAACAAACCCAAGCAGAGTATATATACCTCGATGTGACCATTGGAAAGAGAATCCTCCCGGGGATGATTGGGATGGAGTCTGGACTCTCACCTCAAAATAATAATTTTAATTTAAAGTATGCCAAGCGGTACACACGAATATATTCAAGACCCCCGAAATGATAATATTCTCATCTATGTTAATGGGGAGATCATTCCACGACCCGAAGCAAAAATATCTGTTTTTGATAGCGGATTTTTATTAGGAGATGGAGTATGGGAAGGGATACGCCTGCATAATGGGAAATTAGTTTTTCTTAAGGAGCATTTGGACAGATTATATGCTGGATCTAATTCAATAGGGATAGATATTGGCATGTCTTCAGATGATTTAACAAGTAAGATTATACAGACGATTGAAGCTAACAACATGTATTCGAATATACATTTACGTTTGATTGTATCCAGAGGAATGAAAAGCACACCATATCAGCACCCAAGAGTAAATATAGGTGGGCCAACAATTGTAATAATTCCAGAATATAAAATTGTGACGGAAGATTCGAAAGATAAGGGTTTAGAATTAGTTTCAGTAAATACCATTCGCTCTTCTGAAATAACGCAAGATCCTAAAATAAATTCCCTTAGTAAATTTAATTGTATACAAGCATGCATCGAAGCAGACCGTTTGGGGGCAGACGAAGGATTAATGTTTGATATGAATGGGTACGTCTCCACATGTAACTCTACTAACTTTTTTATCGTAAGAAAATCTGAAGTATGGACTTCTACTGGCGAATATTGTTTAAATGGAGTCACTAGAGGAGCAATCATTACTCTTTGCAAATCAAATGATATAGAAGTGTATGAAAAGAATTTTATTATTGATGATGTCCATTCAGCGGATGAAGCATTTGTCACCGGGACTTTTGCAGGTGTTCTACCTGTAACAAAAATTGATCAACAAATGTTATCCAATGGAAAAAAAGGCGCTATTACGGATAGACTTCAACGTTTATATAAAGTCGAAGTAAATAATCTGTATCCAAAAAAATAATCGATCATGAAATCTATTCGGATAGCAATGTGGTCGGGACCAAGAAATATATCAACTACAATGATGAGGTCGTTCAGCTCCCGTTACGATACGTATGTAACGGATGAACCATTCTATGCATATTATTTAAAGAGATCAGGGGCCACACATCCTGGTTATGAAGAAATATTGGAATCGAACACAACTGATTATGACCATATAATTAATAGTTTAATTAATCATATACCTGACAATAAATATGTTTGGTATCAAAAGCATATGGCGCACCATTTAGATCCAAATGATAATTTAAAATGGACAGATAATTTCATGAATTGCTTATTGATTCGTGATCCTAATCATGTAATAGCTAGTTATGTAAATAAAAATGATTTAGTCAATATCGATGAATTAGGATATCCTCAGATGTTAAAATTATTCCAACATCATGATAATCAAATCCCCGTAGTGGATGCAAAGGATATTCTTCTTAACCCAGAAGGTATGCTGAGGCAACTTTGTTCTTTATTTGATATTGTTTTTGAAGAGACAATGCTTTCTTGGGATAAAGGTCCACATCCCCAAGATGGAATTTGGGGAAAGTACTGGTATGATAAATTATGGGAATCGACAACATTTTCTTTATATGAAAAAAAAGAATCAATTATTGATGATACATACAAAGATATTTTAGATAAGTGTATTCAGATATATGATGAATTATATCAGTATCGAATCCAACTCGCATAAAATAAATTTTATAGTGTTTTATCTTTGGTAGTTTTTTATGAATTTCTAGTATGGAATTCAATCGATTGGCCATCCTTTTCCGAAAGGATGGCCAATTTTTATATAATAGTGTACTAATTAGAATTTCATTTTTCATTATTTTATGGGGGGATTTTGAGCGCTAATAAACCTGCGGTTTTATTATTGGAAGACGGGCGTGTATTTACCGGACAATCCTTTGGCTATATAGGTCAAACAATTGGAGAAGTTTGTTTTAATACTGGCATGTCTGGGTATCAAGAAATTTTAACAGATCCATCGTATTGCAAACAAATAGTAACGATGACTTCACCGCATATTGGAAACTATGGTGTTAATGCGGAAGATATTGAATCAGAAAATATTCAGGTTGCTGGTTTTGCTATTAAGGAAGAAACGCTAATTCCATCTAATTGGCGTTCAGTTCAATCGATAGGTAATTATTTGAATGAAGAGAAAATTGTTGGTATTAAATCAATTGACACACGAGCATTAACACGACATATTCGAAATCAAGGAGCCATGAATGGTATTATATCTTCAACTTCCGTTAATATAGACAGCTTAAAACGTAAACTATCTACATCACCATCGATGAATGGTCTTGATTTAGTAAAAGTAGTAACAACAAAAAACAAATTTCGCTGGACGAAGAAAAATCATAAAATGGATTATAATGTAGCTGCCATTGATTATGGCATCAAGCACAATATTCTACGATTGTTAGAAGAAAATTCTTGTGATGTGACCGTTTTTCCAGCGCAAACTACCGCCAAAGAAATTATTGATTTCAATCCTAATGGTATTTTTTTAAGTAATGGACCAGGTGATCCATCTGCTGTTACGTATGGAGTGACAATGGTTAAAAATCTTTTAGGAAAAAAACCAATATTTGGTATTTGTTTAGGTCATCAGATTTTAGCCCTTGCTTTAGGGGCCAAGACATTCAAATTAAAATTTGGACATAGAGGGATTAATCACCCTGTTAAAAACTTACAAACAGGGGAGGTTGAAATTACTAGCCAGAATCATGGGTTTGCTGTTGACTTGGAATCTCTCCCTTCTAATGTGATAGCAACTCATATCAATTTAAATGATAATACTTCAGAAGGATTACGATGCAATGATATGCGTGCGTTTTCTGTACAATATCACCCAGAATCAAGCCCTGGCCCTCATGATAGTAGATACTTATTTAATGATTTTACAAATATGATGAAAGATGCCAAAAAGAACTGATATAAAATCCATATTAATTATTGGCGCTGGCCCCATAGTCATAGGTCAAGCTTGTGAGTTTGATTATTCTGGTACGCAAGCAACCAGAGCTTTAAAGGATGAAGGGTACCGTGTTATTTTAGTTAATTCTAATCCAGCTACGATTATGACAGACCCTGATTTAGCTGACGCAACATATATTGAACCAATTACTGTTGATTATGTAACAGAAATTATCAAAAAAGAAAAGCCAGATGCTATACTGCCGACAGTTGGTGGACAGACGGGGCTAAACCTTTCTATGGAATTATTTAAAGAAGGAGTGTTAGATAAATTCAATGTTCAATTAATTGGTGCCCAAGCAGATGCCATTGACAAAGCGGAAGATAGAGAGAAATTTAAAAAAGCAATGGATGATGTTGGTATTGAGACAGCGCAGGGTGGATTTGTTCATTCTTGGGAAGAAGCGAAAGGATTAATTAATGATTTACATTTTCCTGTCATTATTCGACCATCGTTTACGTTGGGTGGAACAGGTGGATCAGTAGCATATAATTATGAAGAATATCAACCACTCGTTGAAAATGGCTTAAGAGCTAGCCCCATAAATGAAGTATTGGTGGAAGAATCTTTATTAGGGTGGAAGGAGTTTGAATTAGAAGTAATTCGTGATAAAGCTGATAATGCTATTATTATATGCTCTATTGAAAACATTGACCCTATGGGAGTACATACTGGTGATTCAATAACAGTTGCTCCTGCCATGACTTTATCTGATAAAGAATATCAACAAATGAGGAATGATGCAATTTTATGCTTACGGACTATCGGTGTTGAGACAGGAGGTTCTAATGTTCAATTTGCTGTTAACCCTGATGATGGTAGAACTGTAATTATAGAAATGAATCCACGGGTTAGCCGTTCATCCGCTCTTGCTAGTAAAGCAACAGGATTTCCTATTGCAAAAATTGCAGCAAAACTTGCTATAGGTTATACGCTAGATGAATTGCCGAATGATATTACAGGAAAAACACTAGCAGCTTTTGAACCAACCATAGACTATATTGTAACAAAAATACCTAGATTCGATTTTGAAAAATTTCCTACTGCTTCAGGTCATTTAGGAGTTCAAATGCAAAGCGTAGGAGAAGTTATGTCCATAGGAAGGACTTTTAAAGAAAGCCTGCAAAAAGCATTTCGTTCTTTAGAAGTTGGTCTTGATGGATTAGAGCCAAAGCCTCTTGCTGAGGGTGATCCAGACGTTGAACGAGCCCGATCATTAGATATGACGACACTTCGGTTTGCTACTGCATTTAGATTATTAAAAATACGAGAAGCATTTATTCAAGGACAGACTATTGAAGAAATACATGATATTACAGGTATTGACCCTTGGTTTCTTTTTCAGATACAAGAAATTGTAACTCTTAATAAATCATCTGATCTATTACAATTAAAAGAATTTGGATTTTCAGATGAACAGATTGGACGATTAAAAAATAAATCTTCTGATATTATAAGAGCTGAAAGAATTAAAAAGAGCATCGCCCCTGCTTATAAAGTTGTGGATACCTGCGCTGCAGAGTTTGAAGCAAAAACCCCATATTGTTATTCAACATATGATAATGAAAATGAAATTGAACCCATAAATGGTAAAAAAATAATGATTTTAGGAGGAGGG
>Ga0315326_10000524_pt1 | contig 18659 bp, 26 predicted proteins | sample M180m32315metaG_FD_203457 | JGI IMG/M metagenome (GOLD analysis project Ga0315326, IMG submission 203457) | Ammonia-oxidizing marine archaeal communities from Monterey Bay, California, United States - M1 80m 32315 | ecosystem: Environmental > Aquatic > Marine > Coastal | place: USA: California... | reverse complement strand
TACTAAAACTATTGAAGTGGAAGGTGGTGGAGCACAAGGTAGAACATATTCAAGTAGTTCTTTTTATACAGATAATATACGAACTGAAAACGATGGACAAAGACTTTGCTTGAATGATAATAGTGGTAGTAATGAGTACATGTCATTTATGAGAAATGTACAGATCAATCGTACAGGTTCATTTACTGAGTACAATGATTTAGGATTTGAGGATCCCACAAATACTACAAATTATTTTTATCCTATTGTTAGAGCAATCGCTGAAGAGTATACTAGTGGTAGGTTTGGACGCACAGGTACCTTCCCAAACAGAGGTAGAGCACCAGATGAGAGTGGTATGACTTATTGGGTTCTTTCTTATCTTAGCAGTGGTGGATCATTGACTGGTTCTGTTGACTCAACTCGTTTTAATACGCTCAAATTTCTAATCTTTACTGCGTATGCAAACAATTCATTAGGAAATGAAGCAGACCTTGGAGATATAGTATCTGTTGTCTATCCTCAACGTTGTACTGCTCACATAGATATTGGGACACTTAACCAAGGGGTTGCCACTAATGCTATAATAGCTTCGTCTCTAGATTTAAGACCTTTCATAGAGGGAGGCAACTTAATCTGGCATACTAGAATGGCAACAGGGTATTCATACAAGGAGATTGAATGAAAATTATTAAAAAATTTCTTACTGGAGAAGAAAGTGAAACTATTTCCAGTTTTATTATGGAGACTGAAAATTATGTAAAATCTATAGGACCAGATAATTATATTGGAACTGGTGATGATAGTTTAACTGGAAGGTATTGGTGTTATAATTATCTTTATGATATGCCAGGTAAAATTTTAATTCCAAAAATAAAAGATATATTTGGAGAATGTGTGGTTCAATGTTGGGCAAATATTTTTAGAAATGGTGAGGGAATACAACCCCATAAACATTACACAGGTGATGGAATTGAATTAGGATTTGTTTGTGCAAATGTATTTTTATATGGACCTAATCCTGGAACTTGGTATGAAGAAGTGGGAACGATAGTAAGTGAAATTGGAACTCTAGTTATTTTTCCCAATGATTGTATTCATGGTGTTCCACCAAATAAAGAAGATGGTGTGAGAGTGAGTATGGCATTTGATATTTACACAAATCCTGATGATTTTAATATGGTAAATGAACACCCTTCTAGATATATCTTAATTAAATAATATGGAACTAACAGAAGAAAACGTACTCAAAGTCTTAGAGGAACTTATTCCCTATATTGAAGCTGATGGTGGATACCTACAACTTTACGATATAGAAGATGGATATGTTAAGGTAAAACTCGGAGGTGCATGTGAGACATGTGCTATGAGTACTATGACTTTGAAGCAAGGTATAGAACGTAAACTGATGGAAGAAATTCCTGATGTTGTTGGTGTTGTACAGGTACTATAATGGAACTACCAAAAATTAAAAACGAAAATTTACCTAAAGAGTTGAAAGAGATTCTTGGTGACGGAGATGCTGAGTTCGAAGCAATTGTAGATCCTATGGATGTTCTTATAGATTATCTTGATCCTAAACAAGACCAAGAGTCTCGTGCAAGAGTTGCTAACATGCTTTTAGAATCAAGAAAGAAATCTCACGAGCGTTTAAAGGAGCAGAGATTGGGTAATCCGAACGCTTGACAAATGTATAAGTTCATGTTATGCTAAATAGTATCATACAAAGGACTCGAAATAATCGTAACCCTGTGTAGATGTAACAGAGACTTCCCATGTCGGGGCGGTCTATCATCCGCAGGGTTTTTCCCTTGCGAGACACTTTAAAAAACAATCATGTCAATCAAATCAACAATCGCAGCTGTAGCTGCATCACCTTTCCTTCTCGCTGGAGCCGCTTTTGCTGGTCCTTATGTGAACGTTGAAAGCAATCTTTCATATCCTGATGGAGAGTACTCTGCTGCAACAACAGACGTACATATCGGATACGAAGGATCTGTTGGAACAGAAGGTAAAATTGCTTACTATGTACAAGGTGGTCCTTCACTAGTTCATTCAGAAACTGCTGACGATACAGAAACAGAACTTTCTGGTAAGATCGGTGCATCTGCTCCTCTAACTGATGATCTTTCTGCTTATGCTGAGATCTCTGGTGCTACTGCAGGAGAAGATTCTTCTGGAGACACAATCCGTAACTGGGGTGCTAAAGTTGGTGCTAAGTTCGTATTCTAAATTCACATAGTGAATAATACAGGAGGGGTTGCGACCCCTCCTTTTTTATGCTATAATTTTTAAAAACATATTTCCTATGAATTTTTCTGTATACACTCGTAACGGTTGTCCCTACTGCTCAAAGGTTAAAGCAGTTATTGCTGGTAAGGGATATAAGTTTAGTGAGTATCGTTTAGATACACATTTCGATAGACAAGGTTTCTATGAACAGTTTGGTGCTGCTAGTACATTTCCTCAAGTCATCTTAGATGGCAAAGTTCTTGGAGGTTGTACCGAAACTGTTTTATATTTGAGAGAGAACAACTTGATATAAACACTAAATAAAAATAGCTGCGGAGAAACCCTATGGAACCAATCATTGTTGCACTGATTGTGTTATTTGTTATAGGAGCATTTATCCTTGGGGTAACTGTTTCTTGGTTGGCAAAAGGATATGTAGAAGACTACATAGAAAATGCAGCATACTCTAAATCAGTTTCACATCCTGAAATGTTTGATGAAGATGGTAACATGTTACATGACGAACTTATCTACATCAGACCAACAAATCCATACTGGAATTTTGAGGATGCAGACGACGAAGACTAATTACAGGAACTAAATTATGCCACGTAATATGGACAACAGTAACCCTAGGTTACTACTCAGTGAGATTTTGAGAAAGGTCTCTAATGCAAAGACAAAAAAGGAGAAGGTAGAACTTCTTCGCAAACATAACAGCAGTGCTCTCAGACAGGTGTTAATCATCAATTTTGATGAGAGTATTGAATCGGTGATGCCAGAAGGAGATGTACCTTATACTCCTAATGATGCACCTATAGGAACAGATCACTCTCGCCTTGAGCAAGAGTATCGTGGTCTTTATAGATTCTTTAAAGGTGGAGAACCTAGACTCAAAGGTTTGAAGAGAGAATCTATGTTTGTTCAACTCTTGGAGGGACTTGCTGCTGAGGAAGCAGAACTAATAGTCCTAGCAAAGGATGGAAGAGTGAATGAAAAATACAAACGCATTACTAAAGCAGTTGTTAGTGAAGCATTCCCTCAGATTGAGTGGGGAGGTAGAGGTTGAAAGGAGTAAGAGTCTATAAAGAAAAATGTACTGTCGATGATGCAAAGGATACATCTCTACCATATTCTGCCTATCTGGTTGAGTATAAGGTAGATGATGTATCATGCTTTGACATCGCACTTACAGGAAAAGAAGCAGATCTTTTTGATTATTATTATGATCTTTATAAAAAGAACTTTGTAAAATTTACACAATCAGAAGGTAGAAGTAACCCTAAATTATGGAACGATCCAAACAAACCAAAACCTCCAAAGAAAGGCAGGAAAAAGTGACAATTTACTTTGATAAACGTGCCTTAGAGGAACAAAAAAAGGAAGAAGCAGAGATAGAACAAGAAGAAATAGATAAGGAGGCAGAAAAAGAAAAGAATGCTGAGAAGGGTAAAGAAGTTGTCAATGCAATTGGTAACTTATTTCTATCACCTTTAGCTCTTATGCTAATATGGAATGCTTGCATACCAGGTCTCTTTGGATTAGCAACCCTAGGATACTGGTCTGCAATGGGATTGTATGTAATTTTTCGTATATTATTAAGGAATTCATGACTAAAGTATGTTTAATCTCTGTTACTCCTGATGCAGAGAAGACCATTGGATACATTGCTCGTGTAAGTAATCCTAATAACCAAGAGAACCCAAAGGTTTCAGGACTGTTGAAGTATTGTATCAAGCACGGTCATTGGTCTGTGTTTGAGCAAGCAACAATGACTTTGGAGATTCATACTACTCGTGCCATCGCTGCTCAAGTATTGAGGCATAGGTCGTTTACATTTCAAGAATTTTCACAGAGATATGCTGACTCCTCTTTACTTGGAGATAGTATTCCTATGCCAGAACTACGTCGTCAAGATGATAAGAATAGGCAGAACAGTATTGATGACATAGATCCATTTGTCAGACAGGACTACGAGTTAAAAATACAAAAGCATTTTACAGATGGAATGAATCTCTATAAAGAAATGCTTGCTTCAGGTATTGCAAAGGAATGTGCAAGAAATATATTGCCTCTTGCAGTACCAACAAAGATGTATATGACTGGTAACCTTCGTAACTGGATTCATTACATCGAATTGCGTTCTTCCAATGGCACCCAGAAGGAGCACCAAGAGATTGCACTCCTTGTTAAAGATCATTTCACCTGTCAGTTCCCAATCATTGCTGAGGCACTTGGGTGGTGTCCTGAGGAAGAGGATGAATGTCCTTGTCGCTATACTAATTGGGAGGATATCCAACCATGTTTAAGGATTGAGTGATCTAAATAGTTGGTTAGTACAAATGCTTAGTTAATTTTGAATGATAAGAAAGCAGCGAAGAAAATTATAAAACTTGCAAAAAAGCACCCAGACTGGTATACTGAGGAGGAAGTTAAATATGCCAAACAATTTAGATGGCGTATTAAGCAAGAACAAAAACACAAAAAGGAGGAAACTTGAATGCCCACCTACCCTGTTCTAAATAAAAATACTGGAGAGAAAAAAGAACTCTCCATGTCAATGAGTGATTATGATCAGTGGCGTAAAGACAATCCCGATTGGGATAAAGATTGGAGTCAAGGTATAGGTGGTCATATGTATGGCAAACCTAAAGCTGATGATGGTTTCAAAGAAGTCATGTCCAAAGTCCAAGCAGCACACCCTCGATCAAACTTGAGTCGTTTTACATAATGCCAAGAGCAAGAAAGAAATCCAACGGTAATGGCAATGGTACTGCACCACTTCAACCAATGTCAAAGAAGATGATGAAGAGAAAGAAACCTATTGATTCATCTTACATGGTTCCTGTCAATCCATTGACTCCTAATCAGGAGTTAGTGTTTGAACAGTATGCAAATGGTCAGAACCTTCTTCTACATGGTGCAGCAGGTACAGGTAAAACTTTTATTACATTGTATCTTGCTTTGAAAGAAGTACTTGACGAGAGCACACCTTATGATAAGATATACATTGTCAGGTCTCTAGTACCTACTAGAGAGATTGGTTTCCTACCTGGTGACCATGAAGATAAGTCTGCACTATATCAGATACCATATAAAAATATGGTGAGATTTATGTTCAGTATGCCTGATGATAACTCTTTTCAGATGCTCTATGAAAATCTTCGTGCTCAAGAAACAATAAGTTTCTGGTCTACAAGTTTCATTCGTGGTGTTACTCTCGATAATGCTATTGTTATAGTTGATGAATTCAGTAACTTGAATTATCATGAACTTGATAGTATAATAACAAGAGTTGGTCAAGATTCTAAGATTATGTTCTGTGGTGACATCACTCAAACCGATCTCACTAGAGAGTATGAGAAGTCTGGTATCTCAAACTTCATTAATATCCTTCAGCAAATGCGTGAGTTTACTTGCGTTGAGTTTGGTATTGATGACATCGTGAGGTCTGGACTGGTCAAATCTTATCTTGTCACTAAGTATAATCTAGGTTTTTAATGTTTAAATTTATTGATCCCGACCTCAAAGAACATGTTGAGGTTGATGCTATTGACCGTAATGGTACTAGATTCTACCCCATTCCTGGTGCGGATAAATATTATCCGAGTGTAACTTCCATCACGTCGTTTAAGAACGCTGCCTTCTTCTCAAAATGGAGAAAGCGAATTGGTGAAACGGAAGCGAATAGAATTACTGCCAGAGCAACCCAAAGAGGTACAGCATTCCATTCTATTACTGAAGATTATTTCAACGGTGAATTAGATACAGACAAATACTTGGCAAATAATCCATTGTCTGTTAGAATGTTTCACATAGCAAAGCCTACGTTAGATCGTATCAATAACATTCATTGTTTAGAGACTTTTCTATACTCTCATTACCTTGGTCTTGCTGGTCGTGTAGACTGCATCGCTGAGTTTGATGGTGAGTTGGCAGTAATCGATTTCAAAACTTCAACAAAAGAAAAAAAGGAAGATTGGGTTGAACATTATTTTGTTCAAGAGACTGCGTATGCAGCAATGTTCCTTGAACGTTCAGGTTTAGAGGTGCAGAAAATTGTCACACTTATCGCAACTGAAGAGGGATCTGTTCAAGTATTTCAGAAGTACAATCTTGATGACTATTTACAACTACTCAAATCCTATATTGAAGAATTTGTTAGGGGAAGAACGAATGCCTGATAAAGAATCTGAGGACAAGTTTTTAACTCCCACTAAATTCTCTCAAGAAATTGAAGTATTGGTGAAGCGTAGCAGCGGTCTTATTTCATACATTGAAGCAGTAGTAACATACTGTCAAGAGAATGAAATTGAGATTGAAACTGTTCCGAAACTAATGTCCAAACCTCTCAAAGAACGCTTGCGACATGAAGCAGAGCGTTTAAATTACATGAAGAAAAGATCCAAAGGAGTACTACCATTGTAAAATGAGTAATTTTTTCAATTCAGAACAAGTACAATCAAATCTACAAGATATCTTCGACACTTATCAAGAAGTTGCATCGATGACGGCACAACTTTCTACGATGAGTAGAGAAGAGAGACTAGATCATATTGAAGATTGTAAAAACTTGATTGATAAACAAAGGAATTTTTATGGTAGATTATGTCTTGCTGCATCAGAGGACAGTGAAGCAGCAGACATGAAATCTAGGATCAATGCCCTGTCCAATGCTTTTGGGTATAAAGACCTCGCAGAGTGTATGGATGCTATGATTCAAACACTTGACGTAACTGCACGACGAGGGGTTGACTAAACAATGATTTGTAAGGTAATTGACAATCTATTTGATGGTATGTATTTACATCAGATAGAAGAACACATAAGTGAGATACCTCTCTATACTACCAATGTCGCCAATCGTACTACATGGCCATATGGTACAAAGGGATCACATAGGTTATTCGGTGCTAGACTATTTGGACGTGAGTCATTGAATAGTATCAGAGAATATTCAAAACATGCTGAACCATTCTTTGAGATACTTGCACATATTGAGGAAGAACTGAAAGCACACTTCTTCTTACATGCGATATCATTGAACGTTCAACATGAAGGATGTGATGGTACTACACATAGAGATATGATTGGTGGTAATGATTTCACAATTTTGATGATGACCAATGCTGAGTGGGACAGTTCTTGGGGTGGACAATTTCAGTTGACAACCATGGATGGTGATGTAGTAGAAGAACATGAATATGTTCCTGGAAGAGTCATTGTGATACCATCTGAACACCCACACAGGGGATTGGGACCAACTGAAGCATATGTTTACAGAAGTTCAGTAGTCTGGCGAGTCACACCATTAGACCAGTATCTCAGAAATAATTTTGAAGACAGGGGGTTGACTAAACCTAAATAGTATGTTACGATTACATAGTAACAATCCAAAACAACACACTTAATACGGAGAATACGAAATGTCATTTGCCTCTCTTAAAAAGGCATCATCTAAGGGTGATACCTTTGCAAAACTATCCAGAGAGATTGATAAATTGAATCAGCCTGCTGCTGGTTCTTCTGCTGACGAACGTTTCTGGAAACCTGAACTTGATAAGTCTGGTAACGGTTACGCAGTCATCCGATTCCTTCCTGCTCCTGATGGAGAAGAAATGCCTTGGGCAAAGGTTTGGAGTCATGCTTTTAAAGGTCCAGGTGGACAGTGGTACATTGAGAACAGTCTTACTACACTTGGTAAGGATGATCCCGTTGGAGAACTGAACAGGGAACTTTGGAACAGTGGTCGTGATAGCGATAAAGAGGTCGCTCGTGCTCAGAAGCGTAAACTCTCTTACTACAGCAATATTTACGTTGTTCAAGATCCTGCTCATCCTGAGAATGAGGGTCGTGTCTTCCTCTACAAGTTTGGTAAGAAGATCTTTGATAAACTCATTGAAGCAATGCAACCTGCATTTGCAGACGAGTCTCCTGTTGATCCTTTCAACTTCTGGAAGGGTGCCGACTTCAAATTGAAGATCCGCAAGGTTGATGGTTACTGGAACTATGATAAGTCTGAGTTCGCTGCACCTACAGTGTTAGGTAACTTCGATGATGATAAACTAGAGTCTATCTGGAAAGAGGGTTACTCTCTTGCAGAGTTTGAAGCAGAGAAGAACTTCAAGTCTTACGAGCAACTTACAGCACGTTTGAATTTGGTTCTTGGTAAAGGTGCTGCACCTGTACGTCCTAACCTTGGTGTGGATAGTGAGGAGTATGAACCAAAACCTTCTGGTGGTTTCAATGATTCTGATCTTGCTGGTCTAAAGAGTGCAGTTGCTTCGTCTCCTGTTGAGGATTCTGAAGATACTCTTTCATACTTCGCTAAACTTGCGGGTGAATAACTAATTAATTATGAACGTAGTACAAGCATGGAATGAGATCTCATGGGCAGATGCCATTCCTTTCCTCCTCGTATTAGCAGGAGTATACTGGGTTAAAGTGAAGATAGATACACGTGCTGGTCTTGGTAAGAAAAAACTAAGACAATTAAAGACCGTGATTAAAGAAGCAATCCTAGAAACCAAATAGGAAACTGTCACAAGGGGGTTAAACACCCCCTTTTTATTCTATGATATTAATTGAAGATGCTATCAGTAATGATTTGTACCAAAAATGTTTAAAGGAACTTGATGAAAGGGTTAGTATATATTGTTGGTCATCAAGTAGTCTAACTTGGGATCCTAGGGTACAACAAGGTGATGTTGGTAGTTGTATTACTACTCCTGTATCAGATAATATACAACAGTTGTTAGATCAAGAATTAAAATTATCACTTCCAAAATATACAGAATTAGTATGTAAATATTATATCTGGCAACCTATGTCTGGAATTGCTTGGCATACTGATGAGCAACATGATAGATCATTTGGTGCTACTTTATATCTTAATGAGGAATGGCATCCTAATAATGGAGGATGGTTTATCTGGGAAGATGATGATGGTTATCATACAATTCTTCCTAAGAAAAAACTTTTAGTTCTTAATGATAATTTGCAACATCATTGTGTTACTCCAGTTTCTTTAGGTTTTCGTTGCACTATTCAAATGTGGGACAAACAAGCACACAATTAGAAAACTGTCACAAAGGGGGTTACACACCCCCTTTTTTATGCTATAATATAAATATCAAAAAAGGATTACAATGAAAGCATTACCTCTGTTGTTACTACCATTTCTAATTGCTCCTGTTAGTGCAGAGAGTATTGGTGATCGTAGTAATCGTCAAGCATATGATGATGCTCCCTCTAGATCTGGAAATTGGTTTGATAGTATACTTGGACCATCATCAAGTTCTACTCCTTACAATGATAGAGTAGCGACAAATAGTTATCAACCAGGATATTCATCCTCTAGTACATGTACTCGTCAAGAGTACAGAGAAGAGTATATTCCTGGCACAGCAAGAAGTCCAGGTTACATTAACTCATGGTATGATACTGTTGAAGTACCATGCTGGAGAAACAGACCAGTAAGACCATCGAGACCAATCTATCAAAGAGAACCATCACCTGATGGTAATGAATGTATAGAAGGAAGTATTCTTGGTGGTATCTTAGGTGGTGGAGCTGCCGCAGCAATATCTCAAGGAGATGGACGTTGGTGGGCAATACCTTTAGGTGTCGTTGGAGGTTCGGTAATCGGTTGTGATATTGATGGAGGTTGATATATAATTCAACTTTTAGTTACAAAAATACCCCGAAAAAAATTCGGGGTATTTTTTTGTCTGTAGGGTTTTTTAGTATCCGCCGCCGCTAGAACTTGAAGAAGAACTACTGCTAGAACTTGAAGAACTACTACTTGTACTAGAAGTGGTAGTTACTGTACTACTAACTCCAGCACTTAATGATAAAGTATTAGTACCACCAACATTACCAGGTCCATCATCATAGGTAACTTCAGCACTTCCACTTATTGTAGAACGAGCTGCACTAGCAAAACTGACAGATCCTGTGTTATCTAAGAATCTAGAGGTAATATTCAATACTGTCTTTTTATTATTTGCATCATCAAGTTCGTTATGGGGTTCATATGCAACTAATTTTTCAAATTCTTCAACCATGATTTCCATCATATTATTAACTGGAAGTAAAATTTGTCTTTTTAATTCATTCCTATAATATTCGTACTCATAGTTAGTCACTTGATATATTGATGTTTCTGCATCTTTTACATCACCATTTGGCATTATAGTTCTCCAGTCTTCAGTCACTTCAATACCTTCTTTGATAACTGGTGTACCATTATCAAGTAGAATCTCATTAGTTTCCCAATGATGAATATCATCTCTTTTATCAGCAGTATATAATTCATCTACATAATCTTCCAATTGACTTTGCTCTTTTGGCCACTCTTCATATACGTCAGTGATGTCATTAATTAAGAGGAGTGTCCAATCTAACTTAGGATCATCAAATAACCTTGTTGCAAGTGTAGAAGGAGTTTCTCCAACTCTAATTGAATATTGTTCAAAAAGAGTTGTATATTGATCTAAATCGGGTCTTGCTCTAATTTTTCTAAAAATATTTTTAACCAAGCGGTATTTGAATGCCTCATCATCTTCGACACCCTCACCAATATATACGCTAGGAAAATAAGAAAAGTATCCTGCCATTTTAGTATCCCTCTGTGATATTTGATTGCATTACAAGTTGAGTTTCTGTGAATCTACAATTTACGGTAACTGCAGGAACTTGTAATGGTCTATTGTCTCCTACACCAGTACTAACAATATTTCTACCACCAATAGCATTATATTGACCATCTGGAGTGTAATTTACATCAATTCCAGTACATACAGATGTATGGATTTTATAATGAAGATCTGCACTTGAATTTAAGACACCTGATAGGGGATCTAAACGAACAAATTTAATATCAAATTTATCTGGAATTTCGAAGAAACGAGAAGAAGCGTTAGCACCAGTAGCAGCATCACCATCTACGGTTCCGTATATTGGTAAAGCACCTTGCTTTAGATATTTAATAATATTATTAATTTCTTGAGATTCTCTCTCACTACGAGCAAAAAACTTAAATGAGAACATGTGATTTCTAAACTGCATATTGCTGAATAGTTGCTCTTGGTAAGGGTTAAAAACCTTTCCTTTAGCTAATGCCATTATATCATTTCTTGTAGCATTACCTGCTAGTCCTAAAAATTGTGCAGCACCACTAGCAACCTCCGACAGGGCACCTGCTGTAAATTCTGGAATTGCATCTTTAGCAGCTTGCTGTAATGCTTTAGCAAGATCATCAAAACCTTCAGATTTTAATCCACTAGCCGCTGCCATTCCAGTGACACCCATATCAACTGTCTTATATGTTGGTGCATACTGAGTTGAGAGATTCTGAGGCATGTTAATATAGATGCGATCAGTATTCTTCTCCATCGCAACATTATTGTTAGGAATGTTTAACCCATAATAAGCTGAACCATTACTATCATCATACTGAATTCTTTTTCTCTGAAACATTACATAGTCAATCATCTCCGTAGGATTATCTACAGAACTGCTTCCAGTAGCGGGTGGGCTTAGGGGGTAACGATATATTGTCAATTTTCTACCTAAATACTACGTGACCTGCATGTATTTATGAGATATCGAGGTAAGTATCGTGTTTCCAATCCTAGGAAATATAAAGGTGATCCACGAAACGTGGTATATCGCTCCTCATGGGAGTATAAATTTATGCAATGGTGTGAATCTAGTGCTTCTGTAGAAGAATGGAGTAGTGAAGAGTTTATTATACCTTATATTTCACCTGTTGATGGTAAACGACATAGATATTTTCCAGATTTCTACGTTAAAGTAGGAAAAAAGAAATATATTGCAGAAGTTAAACCACTCAGGCAAACGAAAGAACCTAAAATTCAAAAACGAAACACTAAAAAATATATTAATGAAGTTATGACTTATGCCGTAAATCAAGCAAAGTTCAAAGCAGCGAGTGAGTTTTGTAAAGATCACGGTTGGGAATTTATGGTAGTCACAGAAAAGGAACTTAAAATCTAATGGCAATCCCAAATCCTCAAGGAGCAAGATATCCTTCATTTCAGGAGTTTATATCTAGAACTAAAGGCAAAGATAATTCTCCTAGTTTTACTAATTTATTTTCGGTGAGATTTATGTCACCGAGTATGATGAGAACTTATACACCAGCAAATTTTCTAGGACCAGTTCAAACTGAAAAATTTGATATTGGTATGTCTAATGATTTGGAATGGTTACTCGATTACTATGCTGATACTGTAAATCTTCCAAGTAAACAGGTTACTACTTCACAAACTCCTTATGTTGGATCACCATTTAAGTACGCAACAAATACAGCATATAGTCAGATTAGTATAAACTTTAGAATGCCACGATCTCAATACACAAGAAACTTCTTTGAGAGATGGACAACTTTGATGGCAAGTGATAGTGAGCAATATACAAGATATTATAATGATTATGTTTGTCCTAGAATGATGATTTACAAGTGGGAAAGAGGTGGTGGAGGTTTAGCAGTTAGTGATCCTGAGTTAATTGCTTCTATAAGAGAAAGTGGATCATCAGATATGTTATTGGCAAGAAAGTATCAATTAACTGCTGCATGGGAATTGAGAAATATATATCCATATAATATTGGTTCTGTTCAGTTGAATAACTCTGATGCTCAGACAATGACTATGAGTGTTGGTTTTTATTATGAGAGATATCGTTTCTATACTGCTGATCAGTTTGACACTGATACTATTAACTATCTTACTGTTGGTACAAATTTAGATGATGTTACGACTAATTCGACTTCCAATAACCAATCAGTTCTACAGACAGTCGTTAACTCATTACTGACTATTACTGGTAACGCCTAAATAAATGTACTGATGTGAATTCTATGGCATTACCTAAGATTAGTGTACCTAAGTACAAATTGAAACTACCGTCTGACGGTAGAACTGTGAATTTTAGACCATTTCTTGTAAAGGAGGAGAAGATCCTTCTCTTAGCTACTGAGAGTGGTGAACAAAATACTATCGTTGGTGCAATCAAAGATATTATCAAAGATTGTACAGACATTACAGACGTAGAGAAACTTGCTACATTCGATATTGAATTCGTTTTCTTGCAGATTCGTACAAAATCTGTTGGAGAAAGTGTTGATGTCTCTGTAACTTGTCCTGATGATGAAGAAACTACTGTATCAATCTCTATTCCCCTAGACGAAATTAAAGTAAAGAAAACTAGAGGACATAAGAAGGATATTAAAATTTCTGATGAAATTGCTATTACAATGGGATACCCCAGTCTTGAAACATTCGTTGCCATGAACTTTGGTGAGGATGGTGCTGGTGTTGACCAAGTTTTTGATATGGCAGCAAGTTGTGTAGAAACAATTTCTGATGCTAATCAAGTTTATGATTGTTCTACTACTCCTAAAAAGGAACTGATAGAATTTTTTGATCAAATGAATAGCAAGCAATTCATGATGATACAGGACTTTTTTGAAAAAATGCCTAAATTAACTCACACCGTTAAGGTTACTAACCCTAACACTGGAGTTGAGAGTGATGTTGTACTGGAGGGTTTAGCGAGTTTTTTCGCATAGCACTCCTTCACACCAATCTACAGGCTTACTATGAAGGTAACTTTTCCCTAATACATCATCATAAATGGAATATCGAGTATATTGATAATCTGATGCCATGGGAAAAGGAGATATACGTGAATTTGTTAGTTAATTTCCTCAAAGAAGAGGAACGTAGAATGAAGGAGCAACAAGCATCTGGTGGCTAAATTACAAACCTATAAATTTGTAAATCCTGGAGTTTCAAATACGAAATCTCCAACAGTTGCTGCTGCAAGAAAACAAACCTTAGCATTGAATAGACTAGGGAGTACAATCTCTGGAATAGGATCGGTTGTTAGTGATATAGAGAAAATTTCAATTGCTCAAATTAAGAATGATAGGTTAAGAGCAAAAGCAGAACGTCGCAGAGAAAGAAGAGAATTAGATCTGGCGGCAGAAGAAGCAATAGAGAATAAGAAGGCAGCAAAACGGAAACCTAAATTAACCAAAAGATCCTTAAAGATTGCTAAGGGTGGTCTTAGTTGGATAGAAAAATTTTTAGCACCGATTGGAAAATTTCTTGGTTGGATTGCTAAAATTGCTATTACAAAGGAAGTACTTGAATGGGTTAGTAATCCAGAGAATCAAAAGAAATTAGCAGATTTTCTAGAGAAGACGCATTTTGTTTTTAATAAACTATTTGGTTGGGCAGCAGGATTTACTACCAATGTTCTAGAAGGATTTTCTCAGGTAACAGATCCTAATGGGACATTTGCAACTAGGTTAGGTGGTATTGGAAATATAATGAAGGGTTTGATCGGGTTAAAGTACCTGATGAACCCATTTAGTCTTATAACAGATATTATAGGACTGGTCGATATGCTTGGTGGTGGAGGTGGTGGTAAACCTAAGAAACCTAAGAATTATAATAATAATCCATCTAAAAAGAACCCATCTGGTGCTGATCCTAATATAGATGGACCTAGGGGTAGAGTTAAAGCAAAAACCATTGTCAATCAGTTTGGTGAAGCAGCAGGAAAACAATATAAGAAGATTCTTGCAGAATATGGTGATGATGCTGCGAGAGCATATGCCCAAGCCTTATCAAATTCTGGTGGTGACGCTACAAAAGCATTAAAGGCATGGAGGAGATGGGGATTTAAACCAGTAAAATACAAACCAACAAAATTACAGAAAGTTGGGGATTTCTTTGGAGGTATGTTTGATTCGGGTGTTCAAAAGGGTAAGGATGCTGTTGGATCGGTTCATAAAAGTCTGAAGAACTTACCTTCTTGGGCAGGAGAACAATATGGTAATTTATCAAAACATGCTAAAAAGGGTTGGGAGAATGTTGTTAACGCAAGTAATGCAATTGGAAAAAAAGGTTCACAGTGGGCAACTGCTGCAGGAGATACATTTAATAATGGAGTTAAGGGTCTTAAATCTGGTGCTAGAGATTTTCTTAACAACAAAGTATTAAAACCTCTTGAACCAATTATTACCCCAATTGGTAAGAAAGCTAAAGTAATTGGTCAGGGAATGATGGATCTTTTGATGAAGATCCCAGGAATGGAGAAGGCACCTGCAGTCTTGAAGAAGATGGGCATTGGTAGTATGGGTGATATTGCCAAGGCGGGTAGTAAATTAGGAAAGAGAGCAGCAGCGATTCTTCCTGTTGTTGGTGGTCTTGTAAACCTTTTCTTTGCTTATCAACGTTTTTCACAAGGTGATTCTATTGGTGGACTGATTGAAGGTATTTCTGGTATTTTGGATGTATTTGGTCTTGCTACTGGTGGTACTACTAGCGTTATATCCATGCTTATGGACGGATATATGTTCGTTCGTGACTTTGTTCCTCAATTGCAACAAGGTGAAGAAGCAGCAATCGATGCTATAGGTGCAAGGGGATTTAAAGATAGTATTGATAGGGTTTTAAAGAAGTTACCTGGACTTGGTACGATTGTTGAAACACTTATGAGTCCATTCAAGAGTGATGAAGAGAAGGAAGAAGATAAGAAGGGTAAAAAGGCATGGTGGGATTTTGCAGGAGTGTTTACTGGTAAAGATAAGAATCCTTCCATAGAAGAAGTAAAACCTTTACCAAAAGATAAACAGACTGATTCAATCAAGAAAAATCAATGGTGGGATTTTCTTGACTTATTTCCAAACAAAAAGGAAAAACCTAAAGAGATGTTCCTTGGTGGTCTATGGAAAGGTATTAAGAAAACCGTTGGTAAGATTGTTAGTAATCCTATAGTTCAAATTGGAGCACAATTTATTCCTGGTGCTGGTCCAATTATGGCAGGACTTAATATGGTTGCTAGTGGTAATCCTATGGGTGCATTGAGTATGATTCCTGGTGTGGGTGGAGTAATAGGTCAAGTTCAGAACTTTATGGGTAGTCCTTGGGGTCAGGTAGCAACTAATGCTTTGAGTGGAAACTGGCAGGCTGCCATCACTGGTGGTATAAGTCAGTTCAATCCAAAGTGGGGAAGTATTGCTGGTGATGTTATGGGTGGCAACTATATGGGTGCTTTAAATACATTCAATCCTAAGTGGGGTGGTATTGCTTCTAATATTATGAGTGGTAACTATGGAGGTGCTTTAAGTGCTTTCAATCCTGAAATGGGTGCTATGGTTACGAAGGGAATGGCAATGATAGACTCATTTAGGCAAGATCCTATGGGTTTGATTAGTGGTATTGCAGAACAACAGGGTATGGGAGGAGTCCTTAAGGCAGTTACTGGTTTGTTTGGTGGTGGTGATAAGATGACTGCTCTAACAACGATTGCTGCAGAGATGGGTATCGATCCTAAAGTTCTTGGTGCAGTAAGCAAGGCACACCAGCAGGTACTAAGAGAGGGTGGATTTTCTGCTGAATATGCTATGGAACAAGCTATGGAATTTATTCCTATTCCCACGATTATTGAGAAGATTGTTCCTATCCCTCAAGGAGTAGCAATAAATACTGGGGGTAATACCATAGTAGTAACTGCACCTAATTCTTTACTTGATAGAGCGAAGGGATCATAATGGCAACTATAAAAAAAAGTTCAAAAATTAATTTCTATAAATTTGTACAGGTAAAAGATCCTACTGGTGGTGCTAAATCGGTAGAGGGTGCGGTTGTAAAGTCTCTCAATATGAATACTGGTGCTGTCAATAATCTGGGTGCAACTGTAAACTCTATTGGAAAAATCGCTCAAGATTTTAAAAAGATTCAACTTGCAAGGTTAGAACTTGCAACGAAAAACCAGAAGGATTTTGAAGCAACATATACAAAAACACAAAAGAAGAAAACTTTCTCTGGATTCAGTCCTGCTGCTTTAGTAAAAAAACCTAGTTGGTTAGAAGGTCTGTTCAAGATGTTGAGTGGACTGATTAAAGCAGCGATTGTTATTCCTGCTCTGAAATGGTTGAGTGATCCCAAGAACAGGGATAAAGTAGCAAATATGCTCGAAGCCCTTTCTAAGTTGGCAACGTTCATCTTTAAAGTTGCGGAATTTGGTGTTGTTAATACTATTGAAGGGTTATATACGTTACTATCAGATCAATCTAGTCCTTGGGAGAAGATAGGAGGACTTGTACAAGGATTGACTGGACTTGGAACTTTATTATTAGGTATGCGTTGGTTAAGTAATCCAACTAGAATTATTACAGATTTTGGTAATGTACTAATTTTCCTTCATAATAATCTAATTAGAGGTAGAAGGGGATTACTAGGTAGAGCTGGAGCACTTGGATTACTAGCAGGTGCTGCTTATGGAGGATATAAACTTTATACTCACCTAAATGAAGATGGATCGGGTGGAAAACCAGATCCAAATGATAAGACAGAAGAAAAGTCTCAGGGTGGTAAAGTCAAGAACGTTCCTTCATTTGCACAAGGAGGTTGGATTAATGGACCACAATCAGGATATGGAGTTTCATTGGATGGAGGGAGATCCACTTCGTTCATCGGACATGGAACTGAGTACGTTGCTAGAAAGAGCGATGGGGGAGCTTTCGTCGTTCCTTTTAATACTCCTGGAACAAAAACACAACCAAACCTAACAAATAAGAGGTTAGGTGAAGCTAAGAGTCAGGGATTTAACGTACCTGGTTTTAGTCAAGGTGGTGGTGTGATGGATGTTGCACGGAATTGGTGGAAAAATCTTACTGGTGGTGGTGGAAAACCAACAAAACCAACTACGAGCGAACCTGTATCAAAGAAAGGACAAGATGGAAAACCTGCTATAGGTGCTGGTTTACAGGCAGTCGCTGCTGGTGGTCAATGGGCATTGGATAAAGGTTTTACCGTTGCCGAGCATCCTAATTTCAGAAAGAATAATTATAGTGGTAGTGGTCCTAATAGAGGAACTGGATTTAATAAACGTGGTGGCGAGCGTGTTGGTAAGCATAGTGATGGCAGTCTTCACTATAAAGATTTAGCACTCGATATTACTGATTGGAGACCAGGTGCTTGGAAAGCAAGAACTGCACAATTAGCAGAACAAGCGTATCAACTTCGTGATAAAATGAAACTATCCCAAATCATCAGTGATGGATGGGGTCAATGGTTCAAAGGTGGTGGTAAAAGTGGACCTGGAAGTCTAGGTCACCCACAGCACTTACATCTAGGTTTCTTAGAGGGGGTTAGTAAAGGTCTTCAAGGTGGTAGCAGCAGCAGTACTGCTAATATGCCTACGGCAGCAGGAGGATTTGGTGCTATTCTAGATCTTATTGGTAAGAGAGAATCTGATAGTGTTGGAGGATATAACGCAGTCAATCAGGGTGGTGCTGATGGTGGTCACACTGCTCTTGGATACAGTGGAGACTATAGAAAGGCACCATTTAACTCATCTGGTAAAGCACTAACTTCTATGACTGTTCAAGAAGTCATGGACAAGCA
>Ga0315326_10000523_pt1 | contig 18659 bp, 14 predicted proteins | sample M180m32315metaG_FD_203457 | JGI IMG/M metagenome (GOLD analysis project Ga0315326, IMG submission 203457) | Ammonia-oxidizing marine archaeal communities from Monterey Bay, California, United States - M1 80m 32315 | ecosystem: Environmental > Aquatic > Marine > Coastal | place: USA: California... | reverse complement strand
AAGAGGGGTAAATCTTCCTCTGTAGCATCGCCCAGATAGTCAATTTTCATAAGGGTTTTGTAAAATTAATACTGTATAAATATACAGTATAATTAAAGCTTAATTTTGTAAAGCTTTTCATTTAATAGAATTTAAGTAGGATGTAATTTGGAGATAAGAAATATGAAAATCTGGGCAAGCTTAATAATCATTTATTTAGGGTTTTTCTTTTGGTACACAGATTTAGGAGGAGAGCTGGATTCAGAAGAAATTGATCTTTTCTTAGAAAAACTTCAAGAAAATAACAGTGGCTTGGATTCTGAAATGTATGAATCCATCAAGAGCTTTATGGAGAACGATTCAGGAAGACAGTTTTTAATGGTTAATATTATAGATATAGATGAAGACCCAGAAGACATTGAAGGTGCTGAACCTGGGGAGTCTGCGGAGAGTTTACTCGGTCGATATATGGAACATATGTATCCGCAACTGTTTAAAAGAGCTTGCCATCCTGTTTTTGCAGGTAAAGCGGTTTCGACTGCAATGGATATAGTTGGAATCGAGGGCGCAGAGAACTGGGATCAAGCAGCTTTGATGAGGTATAAAAGTAGAAGAGCATTTATGGAGATTGCTACGCATCCTGATATGTTTGGCAGGCATGAATTTAAGATAGCTGCTTTAGAAAAAACCATTGCTTATCCAGTTGAAGCCCAAATATATCTAAGTGATCCCAGATTCATCCTAGGATTAGTTTTTCTGGTGTTTGGTTTATTTTTGAGATTGAGGGAGGTCAAGAAATAGAGAATTTTTTTAGCTCACAAGATCTAGAATCCATCCAAATATACCACCCGTATTGATCCCAGTCCCCTAGTACTATCCTTTTGGCAGGTAGGTTATTAATTTCAATCTCGTGAGTATTTGGCCTATGTGTATGGCCATGGATTAAAAGATCAACAGAAGATTCTTGCATGGTTTTAACCACTTCAGAAGGCGCAACATCCATAATGTCTTCTTCCTTTTCACCAGTTGCTTTTTTACTGATATCCCTTAGGTCTTTCGCAATCTCTTTTCTTTCTTTTAAAGACTTGCTCAGGAATTCCTTTTGCCATTTAGGATCTCTAGTAGTTTTTCTAAAGGATTGATAATCAACATCTTCAATACAAAGTAAATCTCCATGCATTAGTAAAACGGGGTTACCAAACATTTCTTCCGTACTAGGATCATTTAAGAGTTTCATGCCAGAAGAAGAAGCAAATTTAGGTCCTATTAGGAAATCTCTATTTCCGTGCATGATAAAGATTTCTGTTGTTTTATTTGTTATTAACAAAGCTTCTCTGATTTCAGAGATGAAATCATTTTGATCATCATCTCCTATCCAGACTTCAAATAGGTCGCCAAGGATGTATAACTTTTCTGCTTTTGAGGCTGTCTCTTCAAGAAAACCCAGAAAAGCTTGAGTAATGTCTGATCTATTTTCCTGTAAGTGGAGATCAGATATAAAACAATAAGCCATTTCTTTTCAGTCTACTCCGTCGTTATTCTTGTATCTAGTATTGAAATCTCTTCTACAGGAACATCTTGATGAAAGCCAGAGTTTCCAGTTGCAACTGCAGCAATAGCTTCAACAGTCTCGAAACCATCAACAACTTCCCCAAATACAGCGTAGCCCCAACCTTGTGGATTTTCTCCTGTGTGATCAAGAGATTGGTTGTTTTGTAGATTAATAAAAAATTGAGAACTTGCAGAATGAGGGTCATTTGTTCGAGCCATAGATAAAGACCACTTAAGATTTTTTACACAATTATTCGCTTCATTTTGAATTGGCGGATTGCCTTTTTTATCTTGCATTCCTGTTTCCATGCCACCACCTTGAATAACAAATCCAGGGATAACTCTATGGAAAAGAGTCCCATTAAAGAATCCATCTTGTGCATATTCTAGAAAGTTCTTGGAAGTTATAGGTGACTCTTCTTCATAAAGTTCTATAACGATTGGCCCCAATGTTGTATTAAAAGTTATCATTTTTGTCTCCAGATTAGTTATTAAATTAGAATTAAATTCAAGGCAGTATATTTGCTGTACAAGGTCTTCTATCTCTGCTTGTTGAATTCTAATTCTCTCACTTTGATTACTTATAAGATTTTTTTGTTCATCTATTAAATCTTTTTGTAATGCTTCGTTTAGTTCAAGTTCATTCAATCTTTCCTTATCTCCATTCGGAGAACAGCTTGTTATTGAAAGTAATCCAAAGAAAATTATTATTGAAATTATAAATAATGATGTTTGTTTCATTTTCTCTTAAATTGATTGACGTGAGGAGGCTATAATACGTACTTTATAGAATGCTTCCAATGAAATTAGAAAATGTCAGCATATAAAACAAGATTTTGTCCAAGTCCTACAGGGCTTTTACACTTAGGTAATCTTAGGACGGCTCTTTTGAATGTACTCTTGGCAATTAAGTCAGAAGGTATTTTCGTATTAAGGATTGAAGATACTGATGCAGAAAGATCAAAAACTGAATTTTCAGAAGCGGTTTGTGATGATCTGGAATGGATGGGCCTTGGTTGGCAGGAAGGACCAAGGATTGGCGGTCCAGAAGACTCGTATTATCAATCTGAAAGAAACTCAATATATGAAAGTTTCTATGACAAGTTACTTGAGCAGGATTTAATTTATCCTTGCTTCACTAGTGATGAAGAATTAAAAATAATAAGAAGAAATCAAATGGCAGCCGGCGAACCTCCAAGGTACACAGGTATTTGGGCTAATGCCTCTAAAGAAGAAATAGAAAAAGAATTAGAAAAAGGCATTAAACCTGTGTATAGATTCAGGCTTCCTAAAGATAAAACAATAACTTTTCAGGATTTAGTGAAGGGACAACAGTCTTTTCATACTAGCGATTTAGATGACTTCATAGTAAGAAAAAAAGATTTAAGCCCCACTTTTATGTTTGCTAATGCAATTGATGATTCTTTGATGGGGGTAAATGTAGTTCTAAGAGGAGACGATCATTTAAGCAACACACCTAGACAAATTGCTTTACTGGAAGCCCTAAACCTTGAGATTCCAGAATTTATTCACGTGGCTTTATTTACAGGAGATGATGGCGCTCCTTTGTCTAAGAGAAATGGTAGCCTTTCTGTAAAAGAACTAAAAGAAATAGGATACTTTCCTCAAGCTGTTATTAATTATCTTTCAAGGATAGGGCACACTATTTCGGATAATGAATTAAGGGATTTAGAGGCATTATCTTCAGTATTCAATGTAGATAATATTTCAACTTCGCCGAGTAGAATTGACCATGACCAATTAAAGTTTTGGCAAAAAAATGTCATTGAATCTAAGTCTATTGAAGAGTTAAGTTCTTGGTTAGAATCTCAACTCGAGGATCTACCTAAAGATATAGATAAAGATAGTTTTGTAGAGCTCATTAAAGACAATATTGTCTTTCCAGATGAAGCGGTAGACTATTTAAACAATTTATTTAAAAACTCTTTAAGCACCATCAAAGAAGTAGAAGATCTTATCAAGAAATCAGGGCCTGACTTCTTTAAACTAGCTGAAAAAATCGTAAAAGATAATTGGGGCGATTGGGCTAAAATAATGAAATTAATTGGAGAGGAGACAGGAGCTAAAGGGAAAGATCTTTTCATGCCAATCAGGGCATCCTTAACCGGTCAACTTTCTGGTCCAGAACTAGATCAGGTCACCGAAGTCATGGGTCAAGAAAGAGTCTTAAAAAGACTTAGAGAAGCTGCAGCACTGTGAAGATTTTTAATAGCCAAACAGGAAAAAAAGAGAAATTAGTACCTCTGGACGGCGAACAGGTTCGAATGTATATCTGTGGAATGACGGTCTATGATGATACTCACATAGGTCATGCTAGAACATTCTTGTGTTTTGATTTAATTGTTAGGTATCTAAGAAATGCAGGCTATAAAGTAAATTACATAAGAAATATAACTGATGTAGATGACAAGATCATTGCTAGAGCAAAAGAGCTGAATGTTGACGCCACAGAATTAACCGATAAATACATCGCATCCATGCAGGAAGATTTTAATGATCTCGGAATGATTAGCCCAGATCTAGAGCCTAGAGCAACTGATAACATCGAATCCATTATTTCTTTGATAGAAGGATTGATTGGTAAAGGCCATGCTTATATTGGGAATAAGGATGTTTATTTTTCTACTGATTCCTTTAAAGAATATGGAAAGCTTTCCAATAGAAATACCGAAGACTTAATTGCCGGTGCAAGAATAGATGTAGACGAAGAAAAGAAAAACCCAGCAGATTTTGTTCTTTGGAAAAAAGCTGAAGAAGGATTATCTTGGGACTCACCTTGGGGAAGGGGCAGGCCTGGATGGCATATAGAATGTTCAGCTATGAGTATGGATGCTTTAGGAAATAATTTTGACATACATGGAGGTGGAATAGACCTCAAATTTCCTCACCATGAAAATGAAATAGCACAATCTGTTTGCGCAACAGGAGAAAAGTTTGCTAAATGCTGGATGCACACTGGCCCTTTAAGGATTGATAAGGAGAAGATGTCTAAATCTTTAGATAATTTTATAACTATAAAGGAAGCATTAAAAGAATTCCCTTCCGAGGTAATTAGATTCTTTTTAATTTCAAATCACTACAGGAGTCCACTTAATTATTCAGAAGAAGGAGTGCATGAAGCTAAGAGTGCATTAGATCGTTTATATACTTCGTTAATTGATTTAGATTTAAGAAAAGAAAAACATTCTAATGATGCAGATATTATTTCTCCTTTTAAAGAAGCTATGGAAGATGACTTTAACGTGCCTTCGGCACTTGCTGCCCTTTTTGAAATAGTAAAATCTATCAATCTTGCTAAAGAAAACGGAGATATAAAAGAGGCCAATGTATTAGGGGCTACCTTGGTACATTTATCTGAACCTTTAGGTATTCTCCAACAAAAGACAGAAGATTATTTTCAAATAGGGGCGACTTTAAGTAACGAAAAAATTGAATCTATGATTAATGAAAGAAATCAAGCTAGAGAGGATAAAGATTTTGAACTCTCAGATAAAATTAGAGATTCATTGCTTGAAAAAGGAATAGTGTTAGAGGACACAGACAAAGGTACCACTTGGAAAGTCCAGTAGACTAGATCATTAAAGTTTTCTTCACATAAGCACAGTAACTGCATTTAGGATCTGCATTCGGTGGAGAATCTTGCAGTAGTGTTTCTTTTACTTCCATTAAAGTGGGTTCTACCCAAGCGTCATTGCCTTTATAAGGTATTAATTTAGTTTTAAATTCAAGTTGGTTATTAAATTCATCTTTTTCTGAAATTCCGTTGCAATAAACAAAATAGCCTATATCAGAAACATCGAAAGAATTACCTCTTAAGAGCCATTGGTAGAATTCAATCTGTCTTTTGTAACCAATTTGCCAGTCTGCATCTATACTTACTTCACCTTTCTTTGAAGTGGCTTTATAGTCCACAACGATTATTTGTTTAGTTTCCGTATTAATCCACAGGTCATCTAGACCTCCTCTAAGTATAAGGTTAGTTTCTTCATGGTGTCGTTTAACTCCATGACGTAAGGATTCTCTCCATTCTTCTAGATCAGGGTGTTCATAAGGTAGAGCTTTTAAATTATTTTCTACCATGATTGGGTGAGGCTCACCTTTTTCTCTGTACATATCAAATTCGTTTTTCAACAATTCGTCTACAGCGTTGTTCAGATTAAATGGAAAAGAAGGAGGACGTGCAATTCCAACTCTATTTGTTAAGTAGAAGCACCTTCTGCAGTCTAAGAAATTATCAATTCTAGATCTACTTAAAACAAATGACTCTTCTGAATCTGGGTTAAATAATTTTGCAGGCATTTAGATAACAATAGTATCAAAAAGAATAAAAAAAAGGCTCAATATTTTATCGAGCCTTTTAGGAGTTTGGCTCCCCGAGCTGGGCTCGAACCAGCGACCCAATGATTAACAGTCATTTGCTCTACCAACTGAGCTATCGGGGAATAATGTAATTATAACGTGTCGAAACTAAGCGTATAATATTTTTTGTAAAATAATGATAAAGAAATTCAATATAGTTTCGGATTATAAACCTGCTGGAGATCAACCCAAAGCAATAAGTGAAATTGTTGCAGGTATTAATGCTGGCCTTTTAAATCAAACCCTTCTCGGAGTGACTGGCTCAGGTAAAACATTTGCAATGGCCAATGTTATTGAGGAACTGCAAAGGCCGGCTATAGTCATGGCCCACAACAAAACATTAGCTGCTCAACTTTATGGCGAATTCAAAGAGTATTTTCCTAATAATGCCGTTGAATATTTTGTTTCTTATTATGACTACTACCAACCAGAAGCTTACGTACCTTCAACTGATATATATATAGAAAAGGACGCTTCCATAAATGAGCACATTGAGCAAATGAGGTTGTCTGCAACTAAAGCCATCATGGAAAGAAGAGATGTGATTATTGTAGCTTCCGTTTCAGCAATATACGGATTAGGAGATCCTAAGTCTTACCTCCTAATGGTCTTACACCTCGACAGGGGAGATGAAGTAGATCAGAGAACTCTATTAAGAAGGTTGGCAGAATTGCAGTACCAAAGAAATGAAGTTGAATTTAAACGTTCAATGTACAGAGTAAGAGGAGATGTGATAGATGTATTTCCTGCAGATTCAGAAAAGGAAGCTTTGAGAATTGAGTTATTTGGAAATGAAATAGATTCTTTAAAAATTTTTGATCCTCTAACGGGAGAAATAATAAGGGAAGTTCCAAGAATTACCATTTACCCTAAATCTCATTACGTAACAAGACGTGAAAGAATCTTACAAGCCATAGAATTTATAAAAGAAGAATTGGTAGACAGATTGGCGTATCTAAGGAAAGAGAATAAATTAGTTGAAGCGCAAAGGCTTGAAGAAAGAACTAAGTACGATATAGAGATGTTAAAAGAATTAGGTTTTTGCTCTGGCATAGAGAATTATTCAAGATTTTTATCAGACCGCCAACCTGGAGAAGCACCTCCGACACTTTATGAATACTTGCCTGAAGACGCTTTAGTTTTTGTTGATGAGTCTCATGTTTCTTTACCTCAATTGGGCGGTATGTATAGAGGGGATAGGTCTAGAAAACAGACACTGGTTGACTACGGTTTTAGACTTCCAGTTGCTTTGGATAATAGACCATTAAGGTTTGATGAATGGGAAAAGTTATCTGGTCAAAGGATTTTTCTTTCTGCAACGCCATCAAAATATGAATTAGAAAATTCAGGCAATGTAGTTGAGTTGGTAGCTAGACCAACAGGTTTAACAGATCCGGAAGTTGAAGTTAGGCCTGCAACGCATCAGGTAGATGATTTACAAGCAGAAATAATTAAATGCGTTGATAAAGGAGATAGAGTATTAGTAACCGTACTTACAAAAAGAATGGCAGAAGATTTAACTGAATACCTAGATGAGAATGGCACAAGAGTTAGATATTTACATTCAGATATAGAAACAGTGGAAAGGGTGGAGATCATTCGAGATTTAAGGCTAGGAGCATTTGATGTATTAGTTGGTATAAATTTACTTAGAGAAGGTTTGGACATACCCGAAGTTGCCTTAGTAGCAGTTTTAGATGCCGACAAAGAAGGGTTCTTAAGATCTGAAAGTTCTTTAATTCAAACCATCGGTAGGGCAGCAAGACATATAAATGGTAAAGCCATTCTTTATGCTGATAAGAAAACTGGATCAATGGATAGAGCCATTACTGAAACCGATAGAAGAAGAAAAATACAAGAGGAATTTAACCAAAAAAATTCGATTAAACCAAAGGGCATAAAAAAAGGTATCAGTGACATTATGGAAGGTGCTCGTTCAGTCAAAGGCAAGAACAAGTCAAAAAGAAAACTGGATAAGATAAAAAATATTGATTTTGAACCCATCGAGATTTTTAATAATCCAGATAAACTCAAGAAGGAGATTATTCGCCTAGAAGATCAAATGTATAAATATGCTAAGAATCTAGAGTTTGAAGAGGCTGCGGCTTATCGAGATAGGGTGGAGGACTTAAAACTAAAGCTAATTAACAGCTAGCAGAAGCATTTCCTTTTCCCTATTGAGAATAGAGAGAGTTTGATAATACAGTTGGACTCTTTCGACATACTCAATTGCTTGTAAATTCTTTTCAAATTCATTTTCTTCTTTGGCATACCTTTCTATTAGGACTATTGGAAGGTAAAGAGAAACATCAGACCATAGATTAGCGTTACCTCCACTTTCTGATGTAAGTTCTCTGGCTAAATTAATATTGACGAAACCTAAATTATAACCGGCAAGAGCCATCCACATTCTATCCAGTTTAGGCATTTCTTCTGGAAGTCTGCTTAAGTTTTTCTGAAAATAGTTAGCTCCTCCAAGGATACTTTGTTCGGCATTGGTTCTTTTTTTAATGCCCATTTCTTTTGCAGTTTTTTGGGTTAGCATCATCATACCTCTAACGCCAGTATCTGATATAGCTTTTGGATTCCAGTGAGATTCTTGATAACTGATGGCAGCTATTAAAGTCCAGTGGACATCTAAATTTACTGAAGATTGTTTAAAAGATTGTTCAAAATTAGGCAATCTATTTTTTGTTCTTTCAAGAAAAATTGAAAGACCCACTGGATCATTCTCCCAAAGAGATTCAATTTCTTCAGTAAAAATATTTATATTTTGTTGAGAGTAGGAGGCTAAAACTGGAGCCTCTAAACCTACTACGGCTAACAAAGCAATGAATGAAAATAAAGAATGTTTTAAGCTTTTCTTCAATTTTACTCCAAGAAGTATTCTTGGAACTTTATTGTACTAAAAAACAGACTTTTTACTACATATAGTGTCCATTCTTATTTATAACCACTATATAAAGTGTTTACTTAGTTAAACCATTTATTACAATACCCTCTTCAACACTAATGAAGTCAGTAATTAAGGTCTCTTCAAAAGTAATAGCAATTAAGGGCTCTGCACGATTAACAGATTTCAGGATTGCATCTTATAAAGAGAAATTTCAACCTTCAACTTCTATAGATTTAAAAGAACTTAATTGTAACGAAATTTATTTCGCCAGTTTAAGCGATCCTAATAAAGCAAAAGACCATAAGTCTATGGATGACTTACGTAATATTTTATCTGCTGAAGAATCATCTAACTATTTACAAGAAGATCATTTATTCGTTATTCCAAGAATAGGAACTATTTCTCCTTGGTCTTCTAAGGCCACTGAGATATTACATAATTGTGGAATAAATTGGGTCGATAGAATAGAAAGAGGGTTTTGCTTTCATTTAGGTGAGCAAAGAGCAGAAAATAAGAAAGAACTTCAAAATCTAGGTAAGCTTCTATCAGACAGAATGACCCAAGAAGTGATAGTTGACGTAAAAGAAACTTCTTCTATCTTTTCATCACAAAAACCAGAGCCTTTTAAAGAAATTGATATATTTTCTTCAGGACTGAAAGAGCTTGAAGAAGCTAATACAAATTTAGGCCTAGCATTAAATAGAGATGAGATTCAGTATCTTTATGAGAATTATAGAGAAACAAACGCTAACCCTACAGACGCTGAATTAATGATGTTTGCCCAAGCAAACTCTGAGCATTGCAGGCACAAGATATTTAATGCAGATTGGAGTATTGATGGAAGTTCCGTTCCAAATAGTTTATTTGAAATGATAAGAAATACTCATAAGGTAAATCCTTCTGGTGTCTTATCTGCTTATGAAGATAATGCTGCAATATTAGAAGGTCATGAAAGCATCAGGTTTTATCCTAAAAATGGTAAGTATCAAGCCTTTCAAGAAAAGAATCACCTAGTTATAAAAGTTGAAACCCATAACCACCCCACAGCAATTTCTCCCTTTTCTGGTGCAGCTACTGGATCCGGTGGAGAGATAAGAGATGAAGGGGCTACGGGGGTTGGTGCCAAACCCAAAGCTGGTTTAAGTGGCTTTACTGTTTCCAATTTAAGAATCCCAAATTTACTTGAGGATTGGGAAAAGGATGAAGATTCTCCGAACAGGATAGCAACCCCATTAGAGATTATGATTGAGGCGCCTATCGGTTCAGCTGCTTTCAATAATGAATTTGGGAGACCAAATATTTTAGGGTATTTCAGATCTTTTGAGATGGAACTTCTACATGAAGGCAAGAATATAAAATTTGGTTACCACAAGCCAATAATGCTTGCTGGTGGACTAGGAAATATAAAAAGTGAACACGTTAACAAATCTGATGTACCCGTAGGTTCAAGGTTGGTTGTTTTGGGTGGGCCAGCCATGTTGATTGGTTTAGGAGGAGGGTCTGCTTCATCTCTTTCTTCAGGTGAAGGAGACACTGATTTAGATTTTGCTTCTGTGCAAAGAGAGAACCCAGAAATGGAAAGAAGATGCCAAGAAGTTTTAGATAGATGTTGGCAAGAAGAAAATAATAACCCTATATTGTTTATTCATGATGTTGGAGCAGGTGGACTCTCAAATGCTATACCGGAATTGGTTAAAGACAGTGGTCATGGAGGTTTAATCAATTTAAGAGATATCCCCAATGCAGAGCCAGGCATGACCCCGATGGAAATATGGTGTAATGAATCTCAAGAAAGATATGTCTTAGCTATAGCTGAAGAGTCAATAGAAATGTTTTCAAATTTTTGTCTTAGAGAAAGATGCCCTTTCTCAATAGTTGGGGAGATAACAAAAGGAAGTCTATTAGAAGTTTATGACGAACATTTCAATAATTACCCAATTAGCTTATCTTTGGATATTTTATTTGGAAAGCCTCCAAAAAGTTCTAGATCTTTCTCTTTTAAGAAAAAAGAGTTTAGCAAATTAAAAATACCTGATAATGATCTTGAAAGTTTATTATTTAAAGTTTTAAGGCATCCTACTGTAGCAAGTAAAAATTTTCTTATAAGTATAGGTGATAGAACCGTAACAGGTTTAATTAGCAGGGATCAGCTTGTCGGTCCTTGGCAAGTACCTGTATCAGATTACGCAATGACTAGATCGGGTTTTTCCGGCGCTTCTGGAGAAGCAATGTCCATAGGAGAACGAACTCCTACAGCAATAATAAACCCTGCTGCTGCTGCTAGAATATCTGTAGCAGAAGCGGTTACGAATATATTACCCTCAGGAATTTCTAAGTTATCTGATATAAAACTTTCAGCAAATTGGATGGGTTCGCCTGAAAAGCTAGATGGTAATCAAGATCTTTATGAGGCAGTGGAAGCAATAGGCATGGGTCTTTGTCCTAAATGGGAGATAGCTATTCCTGTAGGTAAAGATTCTCTTTCTATGTCCACTGAATGGGAAGATAAAGGAAAGAATAAATCTGTAACTTCTCCTCTCTCTTTGATTATTTCAGCTTTTACAGCAATTAAAGATATAAATTTAGCTGTAACACCTCAATTAATTGATAAAGAATCTAAATTAATCTTTATAGATTTATCAAAAGGTAGTCGCAGACTTGGTTCAAGTATAGCCTCGCAAGTAAGTTCTTTATTCGGAGGCGATGTTCCTGATGTTGAATGTATAAAAGAGATGCCAAATTTTGTTAATACGATTCACTGTTTATTAAAGGATAAAAAAATACTTTCTTATCATGACAGATCTGACGGTGGCCTTATTACTACATCTATAGAAATGGCTTTTGCTGGAAGATTAGGAGTAGATATAAAGCTAGATCTTTTACCATCAAATGCAGAAGACGTTTTGGCAGATTTATTTAATGAAGAACTTGGAGTTGTTATTCAAGTAACTAAGGAAGATGAAGAATTGGTTATGAGAGCATTAGATTCTTGCTCTTTAAAAGAACATTCTTATGCTTTTGGAGTCTTGAATAAAGATAAAGATATTAAGTTAATTTCTAATAATAAAATTATCCATCAATGGCCTTTAAAGGTTCTCTTAAAAGAATGGCATAAAGTTAGCTATGAAATACAATCCTTACGAGACAACCCCGAAACCGCTAAGTCTGAATACTTATATGATATTGATTCAGAAAGAGAAGGAATAAAACCCTCTCTTTCTTTTAAGATCCCTTCTACTTTTTCTATTAGTAAAACCAAACCTAGTTTAGCTATACTCAGAGAGCAAGGCATCAACGGACAAGTTGAGATGGCAGCAGCCTTTGATCGGGTAGGATTTGATTGCATAGATGTCCACATGACGGATCTTATATCCGGTGATTCTCGTTTAGATGAATTTCAAGGACTCGTGGCTTGTGGAGGTTTTTCTTATGGGGATGTACTTGGAGCTGGAGGAGGATGGGCTACTAATATTCTTTATAACCTAGCTCTTAGAGATCAATTCCAAGAATTCTTTTCTAATGAAGAAGTTTTTTCTCTAGGTATATGCAACGGATGTCAAACTATATCTTTATTATCTAGTCTAATTCCAGGAACTGAAGCATGGCCAAAATTTAAACGAAATAATTCTGAGAAATTTGAAGCTAGATTGAGCCAAGTCTTGATCCAGGAATCACCATCAATTTTTTTCAAAGACATGGCAGGATCTATAATGCCTATACCCGTAGCCCATGGTGAAGGAAGGGCTGAATTGAGTGAGGAAGATTTTTCAGAGTTAATTTTAGGAAACCTAAACACTATGGTTTATTCTGATGATCAAGGTAAATCTACTGAAAGCTATCCTGAGAATCCTAATGGCTCGCCTTCTGGCATAGCTGGAGTTACAAATAAGTCAGGACGCGTGACCATCATGATGCCACATCCTGAGAGGGCTTTTTTAACTTCCCAGTATTCTTGGCACCCTAAAGATTGGGAAGAGTATGGACCTTGGATAAAGTTTTTTAATAATGCAAAAGATTTTGTTAGCTAAACTCTAGGGGGTCTTTCTATAATTTGTGTTGTTAGAGGGTATTCATCTCTTTTACGATCTTTAAAATAATTTTTTAAAGTCGTTGGAACAAACGGGAAGGCCAATTCATCCCAAGGAATATCATTTTCACCAAAAAATTCTACTTCGAGACTTTCTGAAGTTTTACTGTAATCTTCATTTACTACCTCAGCTAAATGAAGCATATACACTTGATTAATTTGAGGGATATTAAATATTGCATAAAGGCTTCCCATTTTTACTTCAGTATTAGTTTCTTCTTTTGTCTCTCTAAAGGCTCCTTCTTCAATGGTTTCACCGTTCTCGAGAAAACCAGCCGGTAAAGTCCACAAACCATATCTAGGTTGAATAGCTCTTTTACAGAGAAGAACTTTATTACCTTTAATAGGAACAGTTCCAACTATAACTTTTGGGTTTGAATAATGAATGGAATTACACTTAATGCAACAATCTCGTTCAAGATTATCTCCTTCCGGAATTCTTTTTTCTACTTTTGATCCGCAGTCACTGCAAAATTTCATTTATATTTCTTTATTTCGATTTAGGGCGCTAGAAGTATAAACTATCTACCTTAAACAGAATTAAATAAATAATGCTTAATCAGATAACAAGTAAGTTAAAGGTATATGAAGGAAACCCTCCTGTCGAAGACCTAAGGAAAGCGGCCGTTCTTATTGGAATTGTAGATTGCGATGATCCTGAATTAATTTATACCTTAAGGTCAAATAAAGTAGGCTCTCACGGGGGAGAGGTATCTTTTCCAGGAGGCATGCATGAGAAAGATGATGCTTCTTTAGAAATAACTGCTTTAAGGGAATCTGAAGAGGAAACAGGTTTAAATAGGGAACAGGTTCATATTGTAGGTTCTACTGATACGGTAGTTTCTAGATATAATGTAAGTGTAACTCCTTATGTAGGCATTGTTCCTCCTAATATCAAGTTAAATAATGATTCTGAAGAGATAGAGGCTTGCTTTAGAGTGCCTATAAGTTTTCTTTTAGAGGACAAAAGGCTCAGGAATGACCATATTAGGAAGAATGGGGAATCATTTTTTATGCCCGCTTATAAATTTGAATCTTTTATAATATGGGGATTGACAGCAATGATGACTGTAGATTTTTTGAATATTACGTTAGATGCTGGAATAGATTTAAAAACGAAAGGGAATTGATTAGGAAAATAAATGTTATACAAATTAGGTAAAGACCAGCCAATTTTAGAAGGTGATTATTACGTGGCCGATAATGCAACAGTTTTAGGGAAAGTAAGACTCTGTAAGGATTCTAGTGTTTGGTTTGGGGCAATTCTAAGAGGCGATACAGAGCTGATCACTGTTGGAGAAAGAAGTAATGTTCAAGATGGTTCAGTTCTCCATACTGATCTTGGATTTCCTTTAGACATAGGTAAAGATGTGACCATTGGACATAAAGTTATGTTGCATGGCTGTACCATTGGAGATGGAAGCCTTATTGGAATAAATTCTGTAGTGTTAAACGGAGCAAAAATAGGAAAGGGTTGCTTAATTGGAGCTAACACTTTGATAACTGAAGGTACAGAGATACCAGATGGGTCCCTTGTTATGGGCTCTCCAGGCAAGGTTAAGGGAGAGCTGAACGAAGATCAAAAGAATGGTTTGATACTTTCAGCTCATCATTATGTCGACAATTCTAAGCGCTTTAAGAGCGAATTAGAGAAATTATAGGAGAAGATTATGAAAACAGAAGTTATCACTTATCAATACGAAAACAGAGATTACTCAGGTTATGTTGCATACCCAGAAAAAGACGTAGCACCTTTAGTGCTTATAGCTCATACCTGGGCTGGTAGAGATTCTTTTGTAGAAGAAAGAGCCAAAGATCTTGCAGGGCTTGGTTATGTGGCTATGGCAGTTGACATGTATGGAGATGGCAAAGTAGGTTCTAGTACTGAAGAGAATCAATCTTTAATGACACCTCTTGTTGAAAATAGGGATAAGTTAAAAGGGGTAATTAATGCCGCTTTAAATAGTGGTAAATCTTTAAAGGGAGTTGATGTAAGCAATATAGCAGCTATCGGTTATTGTTTTGGAGGCATGGTAGTTTTAGATTTGGCAAGGTCTGGAACTCAACTTAATGGTGTGGTTAGTTTTCACGGACTTTTAATGGGGTCTGAGATAGCTGAGGCAGGAATAAAGTCAAAAATATTAGTTTTACATGGAGAGAGAGATCCGATGGTTCCATTAGATATGGTGGATGGCTTCCAAAAAGAAATGACGGAAGCTAATGCCGACTGGCAATTACATAGTTATGGAAACACCTACCATGCATTTACGAACCCTGAAGCAAATGATCCTTCATTAGGGACTGCATTTAATGAAGATTCAAACAACAGATCTTGGCATTCTATGATAAATTTCTTTGATGAGATATTTTCTTAAGTAAATGAGAAAAAACCTTACTACTAATGAAATTAGAAATATTTACCTAGAATATTTTCAGGAAAATGGGCATGAGTTAGTAGAAAGTGCTTCTTTAATTCCACATAACGACCCATCCTTATTGTTTACTAATGCGGGCATGGTTCCTTTTAAGGATTTACTCCTAGGAGTAGAAAAAAGAGGCTATACAAGAGCAACAAGTTCCCAAAGATGTCTAAGAGTTGGAGGAAAACATAATGATTTAGATAACGTTGGTTATACAGCAAGACACCACACATTTTTTGAGATGTTAGGTAATTTTAGTTTTGGAGATTACTTTAAAGAAGAAGCAATAGCATTCGCTTGGGAACTTTTAACTGAGAGGTATGACATACCACCAGAAAAATTATGGATAACCGTTCATAAGGATGATGATGAATCAGAGCAAATATGGATAGAAAAGATAGGAGTTGACCCTGGGAGAATCTCTAGACTGGATGATGATGAGAATTTTTGGACCATGGGTGATACAGGTCCTTGTGGACCTTGTAGTGAAATTTATTATGATCATGGAGATCATATAGAAGGAGAGCCGCCCACAATGGATAGTGATCCTGGAGATAGGTTTATAGAAATTTGGAATTTAGTTTTTACACAATTTGATAGATCAAAAGATGGTACTTTGAGCCCTTTACCCAATCCATGTGTAGACACAGGTATGGGCTTAGAAAGAATGGCTGCTGTTCTTCAGGAGGAACACAATAATTACAATATAGATCTATTTAGTAAACTCGTTAGCAAGGCTGGCGAGCTTACTCAAGTAAATGATCATGAGAATCCTTCATTAAGAGTAATTGCCGATCATTTAAGGGCTAGTTCATTTTTAATTGCTGATGGAATTGTGCCTAGCAATGAAGGAAGAGGTTATGTTCTAAGGCGGATAATTAGAAGAGCCTTAAGGCATGCAAATAAATTGGACATGAAAGGAACGCTATTAGCTTCGATGGTTCCTACTTTAATTGAAGAAATGGGAGATGCTCACCCTCTACTAAAAAAGGAATCTAAAATTATAGAAGCTAATTTATTGCAAGAAGAGCAACAGTTTTCTGAAACACTTAATCAGGGGATGTCATTGTTAAAGAGTGAGATCGAAGATCTCGATGGGAAATTTATACCTGGAGAAACTATATTTAAGCTATATGATACTTTTGGATTTCCAGTCGATATGACTGCAGATTTTGCAAGAGAAAATGGTTTAGAGGTAGATTTAGTTGAATATGATGAGTTAATGCTTCAGCAGAAAGAAAGAGGACGATCTTCGAGTTCTTTTAACTCTGTTATACCTGAATCATTATCTATAGAAGGTTCAACTGAATTCATTGGGTATGAGTATAAGAATGCAAATACTAAGATTGTAGAATTAATTAGTTCTACGAAAGAGATTAAAAGTGAAACTTTGGTTGAAGATGAAGAAGGTGTAGTCATTCTTGAAGAAACACCTTTCTATGCTGAATCAGGTGGTCAAATAGGAGATAGAGGAACGATAAGCGGAAAGGGTTTTGTATTTGATGTATTAGATACCCAGAAGATAGGTGATCACCATGGTCATTTTGGTGTAGTAAGGGAAGGTAATTTAAAAATAGATACAAAAGTAAAAGCGCACATAGACGAAAGCTTTAGAGAAAAGATTGTACCTAATCATTCAGCAACACACTTACTGCAAGCCGCTTTAAAGAAAATACTCGGAGATCATATTGAGCAAAAAGGTTCATTAGTTGGGGAAAATCGTCTACGTTTTGATTTTTCGCATTCAGAACAAGTTAACTCAGAGCAAATAGTAGATATTGAAGATTTAGTTAATTTACAGATAGAAAAAAATAGTAAATCTGTAACTGAAGTAATGACAATAGAAGAAGCTACTAAGAAAGGCGCCATAGCATTTTTTGGAGAAAAGTATGGCGAAGAGGTTAGAGTTCTTGATTTAGGAGAAGGTTTCTCTGTTGAGCTGTGTGGAGGGACGCACGTAAAGACAACGGGCGAAATAGGCTTAATGAAAATCGTAAGTGAATCGGGTATATCTGCTGGAGTGAGAAGAATTGAAGCAGTGACAGGAATTGGAGCAACTCTTCTTTTACAAGAACTTGAACAAAATATCACTTCTATTTGTGATGCGCTCTTAGTCGATCTTCAACCTATTAATAATAAAGATCAAAATAATTTAGATTTAATAAGAGACCTTCAATCTCAATTAAATTTGCTGGCAAAAGAATTAAATACCTCTCAAGATCAGATTCTTAAGAGAATAATCGATATGAAAGAGAGCATTGCTTCTTTGGAAAACAAGTTGGGAAGTAAGTCAGAAATAAAGCCTTCTTCTAGTAATCTTATAGATGCCGTTAAAGAACTAAAGATTTTAAGTAAATCTCTCGAAGATAGAAGTAAGAAGAAAGAACGCGAAGGAATAAGCACTTCAGTATCAGACCTAAAAGAAGAATTTATTGAAGTTGAAGGTTATAAATTAATAACGAAAAGTTTTGAGAATACTGACTCAAATAGTTTAAGAGAGTTAGCCGATCAACTCCGAAATAAGGAAACAAATACTATTGTTACTTTGATATCTGTCTCAGGAGATAAGATACCTCTAATTGTTGCCTGTTCTAAAGAAGTAGAAATTGATGCAAGAGAAATTATGAAACATCTAGTGAATCAATTGGGTGGAAGTGGCGGAGGTAGACCTGATTTTGCCCAAGGAGGTGCTGATAGTTCTGAGGATCTGGAGCTTGCTCTTGATTCTGTTGCTGATTTAGTTGTTTCTTTAACCAATCAGTAATATAGAATGCTTCCTCTTTTTTTAATCTAATGAGTAAACTTATAGTCAAGAAGTTTGGCGGGACTTCAGTAGCTAATGCTGAAAGGATAGAAGCAGTAGCCGACATTGTTGAACAAACAATCAAAGAAGGCAATAGAGTAACTGTTGTCCTTTCTGCTATGGGCAATAACACTGACAAACTTATTAAGTTAGCAAAAGAAATCAACCCTGAACCAGATCTCAGAGAATATGACGCTTTGGTGTCTACAGGAGAGCAGGTTTCAGTAGCTCTTTTGGCTATGGCACTATTAAAAAGGGGTATTCAAGGAAAGTCTTATACAGCTTATCAATTGGGTATTAAAACTAACTCTACCCATAGTCGAGCCAGAATATTAGATGTAGATGTGAATAAGATAACAAAAGAACTAGGAGAAGGAGTTGTTCCTGTGATTACAGGGTTTCAAGGAATGAATGATCTTGGTGATATAACAACTCTAGGAAGAGGAGGTTCGGACACTACTGGAGTAGCTTTAGCAGTTGCTCTCAATGCGGATGAATGTCAGATCTATACTGATGTAGATGGCGTGTTTACTACAGATCCTA
>Ga0315326_10000522_pt1 | contig 18668 bp, 19 predicted proteins | sample M180m32315metaG_FD_203457 | JGI IMG/M metagenome (GOLD analysis project Ga0315326, IMG submission 203457) | Ammonia-oxidizing marine archaeal communities from Monterey Bay, California, United States - M1 80m 32315 | ecosystem: Environmental > Aquatic > Marine > Coastal | place: USA: California... | reverse complement strand
TGATAAAGCTGGAACTATAGCAGCACCTAATGCTACTACAACTAAAAACAATATCACCATGACAACTTTTGGTGTAAATTGGTGGCTTACAGATCAAGCCGTGCTTAAAGCTGACTGGGAAAGAAAGAAAACATTTGGTTCTTCCTCAGTCCAAGGCTTTAACATGGGTATGGGATATAGTTTTTAGTATAGATTTTTATACTAATTATATATAAATTACCTTCCTAAGAACAAAGGAGGACAGAATGGCGGCTAATACAAAATTTAATATAGTTACTGTTCTGTTCTTTTTTTTGTTTTTTATTATTAGCATTTTATTTATAAATAATTCTAAAGCCCAAGAGGTCTTTTTAAGTAAAGAAGATTTTCTTAAAACTGCCTTTGAAGATGATGTTCCTAGAAGAAAAGGCTTAAGGTTTAAGAATGAAGTTAAAGAAATAGCTCAAAGAATAATGGGTAGCAATTATAAAAAAATAAGAATGAAGTATTGGCGCCAAGACCAGAAGACGGCTTGGGTTTTAGAACGAATAGGCAAAGTTAAGCTTATTACAGCAGGTTTTATCATTGAAAGTTGTCGCATTTCTAGCATACATGTTCTAGTATATCGTGAAACACATGGTTGGGAAGTTAAGTATCCAAGTTTCCGAGACCAATTTGTAGGAATTAATATGGTAGAAGGTTTTAAATTAAATAAAAGAATAGATGGAATAGCTGGCGCAACTTTATCTGTAAATAGTATGGAAAAAATGGCAAGGCTAGCACTTGCTATGAATAGCCTTGTTCCTGAAATAAACTGTAAATAATTTATATTAATGCTTAAAAAGCTACACAAAATTATAGGGATAAGTATCTGCTTAATTGTTATACACTTGTCAATTACTGGCATTATATTGATGTATCCTAGCACTTTCAAGTTACAGGACACTTATTATACAAATAGCTATATTTCTAATTTGTATGATATGTACACTAGTGCAGACGTAAGGTCTTTAGAGGATGCAGAGGAAGATTTGGGGGTTATTAAGAGCAAGATTATAACGTCGGATATGGTCATAGATATAGGAATTAATAATATAATAGGAGCTCTAAAGACAGATAATTTAATATTTGCTTTAAATAATAAAAATATTATTTTGATACAAGAAAGTGACTATGAGCTAAAGTTAATAAAAGAAGAAAAAATTCCTTTTACAGCCTTATCAATAGGAAAAAATAAAGATAGAATTCTTCTCAAAGATAATACGGGTAAATTTTATGCAGTAGACCGAAACTTGGGTTTTTCTTTGATCAAAGACAACGAAATTAAATTTAATGAGATGTCTCTAGTGTCGCCAGAAGCGAATATAGCCAGATATTATTTGCTTCAAGTCCAAGGACCAGGCATTCAAGCACTAAGATTGTTTGCAGATCTTCATAATGGCAGGTTTTTTGGTCCTTTTGTGATGTACATATTTGTCATTACAAGCATTTTGGTAATATTTTTATCTATAAGCGGCTCATATATGACGTTAAAGCCATCCATAAAACGATATATTTACAATGCTAGAAAGAAAAAGCGTTCTTAAATTTCTTTATGGCCTTAAAATGATGCACCCAGAGGTTTTGCGAGACTCTAAATCTTTATGTGCTTGAACAGCATTCTTAAGCTCATATTTGGCACCAATTTTTATCGAAACCTTACCGTTTCTTATCATATTAAATACTTGATTCGCACTTTCCATTAATTTTTCTCTCGTATCATTATAATTAAATAGAGTAGGACGAGTAACATATAGGCTGCCCTTAGTAGCAAGTAAGCCAGGCTCTATGGCTGGCGCATTACCTGAAGAGTTTCCAAAGAGAACTAAAAGCCCCAATGGAGATAAACAGTCAAGACTCTGAAGAGCTGTATCTTTTCCAACGCTATCATATACTACAGGGACGCCAGCCCCATTAGTAATTTCTTTAACTCTATCTGCAAAATTCTCTTCTTTATAAAGAATAGTGTGGTCACAGCCATTGGCTTTAGCTAGTTCAGCTTTTTCATGAGAGCCTACTGTACCTATAACTGTTGCTCCAATGGCTTTTAACCATTGGCATGCAATTAAGCCCACTCCACCTGCTGTAGCGTGAAATAATACAGTTTGCCCCTCTTCAACCTTGAAGGTTCTTCTTATAAGATATTCAGCAGTCATGCCTTTAAGCATGATAGCTGCAGCTAGATCATCTGAAATGTCATCTGGAATTTTAACCAAGTTTGTTATAGGAAACGTCCTAAATTCAGAATAGCTTCCTAGTGGGGCTGAAGCATAAGCCACTCTATCTCCCACTTTAAATTCAGATATCCCTGGCCCTAATTTTTCGATAATGCCCGCTGCTTCCATGCCAATAGGGGTAGGAAGAGTGGCAGGATAGAGGCCTGATCTAAAATATGTATCTATAAAGTTCAATCCTATTGCATTTTGTTTAATAATAACCTCATTTTCCTTAGGAGCCGCAACTTCTACTTGCTCTAGGATCATTTCTTCTGGCCCACCTAATTTATGAACTCTTATTGCATTGGTTTTCATAATTTTTCTCCTATTTTAAGCCAATGATTTTTTTAACAACGCCAATGTTCGTGTGTCGCTTATTTCGGCAGCAGCTTTATCGTAGTTTGCTCCACCAGTCCTCGCAAAACCATGATCGCACCCACTGTAATTATGGAGAGAGAGCAAATCGTTACCAGAAAAACTTTCTTCTAAGCTTTTTCTTGTTTCTGTAGGCACAAAACCATCATTTTCTGCAAAATGCAGCATTATTGGCTTTCTTATCATGTTTTTGTTTTCTAAATTTTTTTCAATACCAACCCCATAATATCCTATGGCAGCGTCTATATCTAATTGACAGCCAGATAAAAAAGCAAGTAGGCCTCCTAAGCAATATCCAACTACTGCTGTTTTTCCCGAAGTGTTCTCATTCTCTCTCAGCCACCTTAAGGAGGCAGCAATGTCATCCACTCCTTTTTCAACATCAAATTTTTGGTATAACTCAAAGGCTTTTTGTGTTGCAATTTCAGATTGGTCAGGAAGCTCTGTTAAAGGAGGGCCTAGCCTCCAAAATAAGTCAGGAACCAATACTGCAAACCCATGGGCAGCATAACGATTAGCCATTTCCTTAAGAAAAGGGCTTACACCAAATATTTCTTGAATAATAACAATTCCTGGCGGTCTAGGAAGGTCTGTAAGATAAGGCCTAGAGGCAAAATAAGCCTTAAATGTGCCTTTTTCATCGGAAGATTTAATATCTATGTAACCTGAGGGCATAATCCTTCTCCTAAAATTTTAATTATATGATATAATATATAAATAACAAATAAATATATATGTTTCACGTGAAACATTTCATTTCTAGGGAGAAAAATGAATAGCCCCCAAACCATTTATGCTTTATCAAGCGGAGCTTTGCCTGCAGCCATAGCGATAGTAAGGATAAGCGGACCGCTCGCTAAAAAAGCACTACAATTGCTGGGTGCTACAAACTTGACGCCAAGAAAGCTAATTTTAACTAAACTTAAACCTTCTAAACAGGAGATTATAGATATGGCGCTGGTTTGTTTTTTTTCTAAGGAAGAAAGCATTACAGGAGAAGATTTGGCTGAGCTTCATCTTCACGGCTCTCTAGCAGTAGTAGACGAGGTTTTTTTATTTTTGTCTTCAATTACAGGCCTAAGGCCAGCGGAGCCAGGGGAGTTTACAAAAAGATCTTTGCTTAATGGAAAGATGGGCCTGATAGAAGTAGAAGGCCTTGCTGACTTAATAGCCTCAGAAACTAAAGAACAAAGAATACAGTCGCTAAGGCTATTAAAAGGAGAGCTATCTAAAAAGTATTTAAAATGGGGAAAGGAGCTTATTAGAATTAGGGCGGAAATGGAGGCTTTATTAGACTTTTCTGATGAAGGAGATGTTTCTCAAAAAGCGAATAATAATAATCTAATTAAGAAGATGCCTAATTTAATAAACAAAATAGAAAAAGACCTTGCCAAAGGGGCGGCGGGCACAAGACTAAGAAATGGGCTTAAAATAGCATTAATAGGCCCCCCAAATGTAGGAAAATCAAGCCTTATAAATGTTTTGTTAAAGGAAGAACGCGCCATAGTATCGGCACATGCAGGAACAACTAGGGACATAATCGAGGCGCGTCTCGACCTTGAAGGGGCCCCTGTAACAGTTTATGATACAGCAGGAATAAGAATAGCCAGAAATAAAATTGAGAAAGAAGGGGTTAAGAGGTCGAAAAGCACCGCGGAAAATGCAGATATAATTTTGTATATTAGGTCGGCTTTAGATGACCCAAAGGAAAAGGCCTTAGATTTATCAAAATATAAGCCTTCTAAAATCATACATGTTTATAATAAGACTGATCTATTAGAAAATAAGGGACAGCTAAAAAAAGAAGGTTTTGGGGTTTCTTGTAAAACTAAACAAGGAATAGATATTTTTTTAGAATTTTTATGTAAAGAGGTAAGACGATTGACCAGCTTATCTGACATGGCTATAGGGCCAAACAGAATAAGACATATGAATCATTTGAAAGAAACAAAAGACAGCCTTGAGCTTGCCTTGATAGAAAGCAAAAAAGGAAAAATGGATGTTTCGGCGGATTTTATAAGGTCTGCCAATGTTTCTTTAGGAAGAATAGTAGGCACTGTTGATATAGAAGATGTGTTAGATGAAATTTTTTTAGGTTTTTGTATTGGAAAATGAATGTTTCACGTGAAACATTTTCAAAAGTATAGTAAACAAACAATATGCTAAAAGAAAATAAAAAGAATATAGATGTAATAGTCATAGGCGGAGGACATGCAGGCTGTGAGGCAGCTGCCGCATCGGCTCGTATGGGTGTTAAAACATTATTAATAACGCAAGATAAAAATAAAATAGGAGAAATGTCCTGTAATCCGGCTATAGGAGGAATAGGTAAGGGGCATTTAGTAAAAGAAATAGATGCCTTAGATGGCTTAATGGGCCTAGTTGCAGATGAGGCAGGAATTCAGTTTCGTTTGTTAAATAGAAGTAGGGGCGCTGCAGTTAGAGGGCCTAGATGCCAAGCGGATAGAAAAATTTATCGCAAGGCTATGCAAAAAGCAATAAAAACACAAAAGGGCTTAAAGGTTTTAGAAGGAACTGTTAGCAGCTTATTAAGAGATATAAAAGGATCTATAAAAGGCGTTTGTCTAGAAGGCGGAGAATCTATTCCTTCTAAAGCGGTTATATTGACTACGGGCACTTTTTTAAATGGTGTTATTCATATGGGAGATAAAACTATAGCGGCGGGAAGGGTGGGCGAACCGCCATCTGTAAGCTTAGCAAATGATTTGCGTTCTTTTGATCTTTCTATGGGAAGACTGAAAACTGGTACCCCTCCTCGCTTAGATAGAAGGACAATTAATTGGGATGTTTTAGAAAAGCAGTTAGGTGATGATGACCCAGAGATGTTTTCTGAGTTTAATGTTATGCCCAGCAAGAAGCAAGTTGAGTGCCGTATTACTTACACAAATGAGAAAGTTCATAAGCTAATAAAAGAGAATATAAAAAAATCAGCTATGTATTCAGGAAAGATTGATGCTAAGGGTCCTCGGTACTGTCCTTCAATAGAAGATAAAATAATGAGATTTTCTGATAGAGATAGGCATCAAATATTTTTAGAGCCAGAAGGCCTAGACGATAATACGGTATACCCGAATGGAATTTCAACATCTTTACCAGAAGAGGTCCAAGAAAAAATAATAAAATTAATTCCAGGTTTAGAGAAGGCAAGGATATTAAGGCCTGGTTATGCAATTGCGTATGATTTTGTCGATCCCAGAGAATGTTTATCTTCGCTTGAATTGAAAAAAGTTCCTAGGTTGTTTTTGGCCGGGCAAATTAATGGAACAACTGGATATGAGGAGGCAGCAGGCCAAGGAGTTATTGCTGGGATTAATGGGGCATTAAAAGTTTTAAAAAGACAACCTTTTATATTAGATAGGGCTGACGCTTATTTAGGGGTGATGATTGATGATTTAATTACAAGGGGGGCTCCGGAACCATATAGAATGTTTACTTCTAGGGCAGAATATAGGTTAAGGCTCAGAATAGATAACGCAGACCAAAGATTAACGGAACTAGGCTACAAGCTTGGAGTAATTTCTAAAAATAGATGGGCTTTATACATTAAAAAGAAGAATAAATTAAATCAAGCATATAAAATTATGAATCATTTAAGTTTAACTCCAGATGAAGGCATAAAAAAAGGATTAAATATTAGAAAAGATGGGGTTAGGAGGACAGCGATAGATCTTTTGTCGTTTCCAGATATTACATTTGAAAATATAAGTAATATTTGGCCTAGTTTAAATGAAATTAAACCAAGAATTGCAGCGCAGCTCGAAATTGAATGCCAGTATGCTATTTATATTGAACGACAAAAAAATGATATAATCACATATAGGAAAGATAGTAAATTAAGGATCCCTAAAAACATAGATTATTCATGTGTTGGCTCTCTATCAAATGAAGCTAAAGAGGTGTTAAATAAGGCTAAGCCTGAAACTATAGCTCAAGCCTCTTCCTTGCCAGGGATTACCCCTGCTGCAATTGGGGCTGTAATTATATATATGCGTCAATTGGCAGCCTAATTGTGGATTCTGGTTCTTTTCCTTTTTCTAAAGAGGTAATAGATAAATTAGAATTATATTCTGACTTAATAAAATTCTGGCAAAGAAGGTATAATTTAATTGGCTCTTCAACTTTAGGTAATATTTGGGAAAGGCATTTTATAGATAGCGCCCAGTTATATACATTATTGCCAAGCGAACGTACAGGTAAAATAGTGTATGATATAGGCTCTGGTGCTGGTTTTCCTGGAATGGTATTAGCTATAATGGGCAGAAAAGACCTAGTTTTATGTGAGGCTAATGCTAAAAAATGCCTTTTTTTGGAAGAAGTAAAGGAAAAAACTGGCTCAAATGTAATCATTGATAACATTAGGGCAGAATCTTTGCCATTGCGTTCTGCATCTGCTCTCTTAGCTAGGGCAGTAACCTCATTGTCAAGTTTGTTACAGCTTTCTTTGCCTTTATTAGCAGAAAACGGAATATGCATTTTTCCAAAAGGAATAAATTGGAAAAAAGAGTTGCTGTTTGCTCAAAAACGTTTTCATATAGAGTATAAATTAGTAAAAAGCGTCACTTCAAAAGAGAGTAGTATAATTGTAATAAATAGCGTAGAGAAAATTAATGCCTACAAATAAAAATCAATGTAAAATTATCGCTGTAACTAATCAAAAAGGAGGAGTAGGTAAAACTACAACAGCAATAAATATTGCAACTTCTATGGCCGCAATAAAAAAATCGGTATTACTAATAGACTTAGATCCTCAGGGAAATGCTTCAACAGGGCTTGGAATTTCTGATAATGATAGAGAAATTAGCGCTTATGAAATGCTAGGAGAAAAAAAAAATATCAAAGATTCAATTAAAGATACAATCATACCGGGTCTAGAAATAATTCCGGCTACGGTAGATTTAAGTGCTGTTGAGGTAGAATTAGTTGATGCAAAAGACAGAATGAAAAGACTTCAGAGATATTCTAGTATTCTTAAAAAAAAATATGATTTCGTTTTTATAGACTGCCCTCCTTCATTAGGCCTACTTACCATAAACGCTTTAACTGCTGCAGATTCTCTACTTATACCTCTACAATGTGAGTTCTTTGCTTTAGAAGGATTATCTCATTTGAAAAATACAATTTCTAGAATAAAGGAAAACTTAAATACAAAAATATACATAGAAGGTATTTTATTGACTATGTATGACAAAAGAAACCGTATTAGTGCAGAAGTAAAAGCAGAAGTTGTAAAATATTTTGGTAAGGACGTTTTTAAAACCATTATACCTCGAAATGTAAGGTTATCTGAAGCGCCATCTCATGGCCTACCAGCGATATTGTATGATATTAATGCTACTGGAAGCCAAGCTTATATTTCTCTAGCTAAAGAAATGATCAAAAGAGCCAATTAATGGGAGAAAAATATGCCGACAAAAAATAAAAGAGGTTTAGGAAGAGGGATAGAAGCATTATTTCAAGAAAATAAAGTTCAGAGTATAAGTGATACTAAAAATAATAATGCTTTTGATTATTTACCAATAGAATTCATAAAACCCAATCCTAAACAGCCTAGAAAGACTTTTAGTAGAGAGCCATTAGAACAATTAGCCTCTTCAATAAGAGACAAAGGAGTTTTACAACCTATAGTTGTCAGAGCAATTAATGGAAGAGAAAAGAAGTGGCAGATAATAGCCGGAGAACGAAGGTGGAGAGCTGCGCAAATGGCAGGTCTTCATAAAATTCCTGTACATATTAAAAATATAAAAGATGAAGAGGTCGCAATAGTAGCTTTAATAGAGAATATTCAGAGAGAGGACTTATCTGTAATTGACGAAGCCAGGGGCTACAAAATGGTTATGGATAAATTTTCTATAACTCAGGAAGAATTGTCTACCACTATGCATAGAAGCCGGTCCTATATAGCAAATTTTATAAGACTATTAAATTTACCAGCAGGTGTTCAAAAACTACTAGAGGATAAAAAGCTAAATGTTGGACAGGTAAGGCCTATAATTGGACATAAGAAATGTGCAGAGCTCGCGAAAATGATTGTAAAAAAGAATTTAAATGCAAGACAGGTGGAACAATTATTAAAAGAAAAAAATATAAAAATAAACCAGCATAATATTGAAAGAGATATAAATATTTTGAATTTAGAAAAAGAGTTAGAGGCAAGTATAGGGCTTAGAACATATATTAAAGACAAAAATGGAAAAGGAAAGATTACATTTAATTATAAAAACCTAGATCAATTAGACGAGCTTATAAGAAAAATTAAAAATTAATTTTTTTTTGTTCTAAGAGCATTCCCAGATTTAAAATAGCATGTCTGGTAATGTCATTAGGGTTGCTTTTAAAGCTTTTACTATTTATCTCAGCACTTTCTATTAAGTTTAAAGCTTTTTTTATCATATTAAGAGACCATGCTTTTGCATGAAGTTTTATATTAGCTTTTCTTTTAAAATATATTGGAGGCTTAAAGCTTTCAATAACAAAGTCAATATTATTTTTGCCTAATGAATTTTCTTTTATAAGATATAAATTTTGAAGCTGTCTAATAAATGACCTAAGAATTTGTATTGCAGGCACTCCTTCATTTTGCAGCTTTATAAGAGTTTTATATGCTTTTTTAAGATCTCCAATTAAAATAAAGTCATAAAGCAGGTCAATATTAATAGAAGCCTGGTCGCTCAAAAAGGAAGATACGTCTTCTAAAGAAAGTTTTTTCTCTTTTCCTGAATATAATATTGCTTTTTCTATTTCTGTTTTTGTAACTAACCTATCTATTCCTAAATAATTAGCGAGTAATTTTTTTGCATTACTATCTATTTTTATATTTTCTTTATCAAACATCTCATCAATTATGCTCAATATGCTTTTATTATCATCACTATAGCATGGCAGAATAATGGCATTCTTATGTCTTTCAAAATGAAGTCTAAGTTTTGATCTTGGTGATAAATTATCACATAGTAAAACCAATAAACATTCATTATTATTTTCTAATATACTATTTTCAATAATTGAAGTAAGTTTATCATTAGCATCACGGATTCGGACTACTTTTTTACTACTAAGAAGAGACATAGAGTTTAATTCTATCTCTAGAATTTCAGGGTTTGCTATAATTGATTTTAAATTAAAATCTATTACACTATTAGAAATATTTAAATAATTTTTAATAATTAAGTTAGACCTTTCTTCTTTAAGACCATAGTCTTGGCCATAAATTAATATCGCAGGTGTAGGGTCATTAAAATTTGAACAAAAATTATCTATTTTATAATTTGGAATTTTCATTTTATTGACATGAATAAATAAATTTTATCTAAGACAAACCTTGCTGCATTTAATGAAATATTAGAATTAATAGATTCTTTAGAAGCGATAGTGCTGACAACTTCATCTTCTAAAATATTATATGCTCCTTTAGAAGTAATACTATCAGCATAAATGACCTCTTCACTAATAGTATTGACTAGATTAAATTTAACAAGCAAAGTCTCTTCGTGTCTTGTAGTAAAATTAGATTCTGATTTAATCAGCTCTCTATAGCTTCTTTCAATTTCAAAATTTAATCTATATTTAGTATCAGCAAATTTTTTACTGCATAAAATATATTCTAATTCATTTTTAAATTTTATTTCATAAAGAGGAGCTGAATTATTTATATTTCTAATTTCTATTGAACAAAGCTCTGATATAATATTTTCATTTTTATAAACGGGCTCAAATTTACATGCTATTAAAATATATATTAAAATTAGCAATATGCTTTTTGATAGGTTTCTAAATAGTTTAATTTTAGATAACAATGTTAATCACTCTTCCTGGAATTACAATAATTTTGTTTGGTTTGTTTTTTAGCATAATTTTTTGTATATTTGGAAGCGAAAGAGCTTTTTTTTCTTGAAAGTCTTTATCGTTAATTTCATCTTTTTTAATTTCTATAGTATTTTTAAGTTTTCCATTTATTTGTACTGCTATTACTAAGTTTTTTTCTTTCAATAACGAAATATTTATAGTTGGCCATTTTTGCTCTAAAATTGATGAATTGGGGTCTATAAATTTCCATAACTCTTCAGATAGGTGAGGTGTAATAGGAGATAGCATAATTAAAAAAGATTTCCATCCCTCTAATTTAACTTGCTCTTGTATGATATCTTGACCGTTATTTTTGATGTTAAATAATATATTTGATAACTTTCTTATACTAGCAACTGCACTATTATATCTAAATGCTTCTATGCTTTCTGTAGTGTTTTTTATGCCAATATGAATTTCTCTTCTTATATCATTGTGGTTTTCTTTGGCGTTTTTAAAAACCGAAAAATTTTCTTTAGGAAAATTAATATTATGTAAATGCGACCATATTTTTTTTAGATATTTCCAACAACCGTCCACCCCACTTTCGCTCCAATCTAGGTCTCTTTCTGGAGGCGAGTCAGATAACATAAACAATCTAGCTGTATCTGCACCATATTTATCTATAATTGACATTGGGTCCACTATATTTTTTTTAGATTTAGACATTTTTTCTGAGCGACCTATTTCTAATTCCTGATTATTTGATTTAAGAAAAGCTTTATTGCCTTTAAATACGATATTTTCAGGTTCTACCCATCCATCAGGGCTTTTATAAGTTTTATGACATACCATACCTTGACAAAACAATCCTTTGAAAGGCTCATCAAAATTAACATATTTTGTTTTTTTTAAACCTCTATTAAAAAACCTTGCATAAAGTAAATGTAATATTGCATGTTCTATTCCTCCTACATATTGGTCAGGAGGGCTCCATTTAGCCATCTCTATTTTATCGATGGGTTCTTTAGATTTAGGGGCAGGATATCTCAAGGCATACCAAGAAGAATCAACAAAAGTATCAAATGTCTGAGTTTCACGAGTGGCAGGCATATTACATTTAGGACAATCAACAGATTTCCAATCTTCATGATAGTCTAGAGGATTTCCTATTTTATCAAATGTTACGTCATCAGGTAATAAAACAGGTAATTCAGTGTTAGGTACAGGAACTATTCCGCAATCTTTACATAATACTATTGGAACTGGACAGCCCCAATACCTTTGTCTAGAAGCACACCAGTCATGTAGTCTAAATTGTTTGGATCTTGTTCCTATATTTTTTTTCTCTGCTAGTTGCATCACCCTCATTTTTGCCTCATGTATATTCATGCCGTTCAGAACCCCAGAGTTTACAATTTCTCCATCACCTGTATATGCGATATTATCAATTTTATCGTTATCATTAGTTTTATTTTTTACAACTACTTTTATTGGCAAATTAAGCTTTTTAGCAAAGTCTAAATCTCTTTGGTCATGCGCTGGAACGCCAAATATGGCTCCTGTCCCATAACTCATAAGCACAAAATTTGCTACATATACAGGCAAATATTGGTTTTCTTCGAATGGATGACAAACTTTTATAGTAGTATCGAAACCTTTTTTTTCAGCTTTTTCAAGAGCTTCTTCTGATGTTCCAATTTGATTACATTCGGATATAAAATTTTGTAATTCTTTATTATTTTTCGCTAGCGACTTTGTAATAGGGTGGTCGGGGGCTATTGCAATAAAACTTGCGCCATAAATAGTATCTGGCCTAGTTGTATAAACCTCAATAGTATTTAATTTTAAATTCACTTTAGGCTTTTTGTAAATATTAAAGCTTAGTTTAAGTCCTTCAGACCTGCCTATCCAGTTTTTTTGCATAACTTTTACTTGGTTTGACCAATTATCTAATTTGTCAAGACTATCTATAAGTTCATCGGCATACTTTGTAATTTTAAAAAACCATTGAGGAAGTTTTCTTCTTTCTACTTTTGCCCCGGACCTCCATCCTTTACCATCAATAACTTGTTCATTGGAGAGCACTGTTTGATCTACAGGATCCCAGTTTGCCCAAGCTTCTTTTCTATAAGCTAGATTATTTTTATAAAAGTCTAAAAATATTTTTTGTTGACACTCAATGTATAGAGGGTCGCAAGTAGCAAACTCTAGATTCCAATCATAGCTTAAGCCCATAGCTTTAAGCTGTATGCGCATATTATCTATGTTTTTTTTTGTCCAAATTGCCGGATGTATTTTATTTTCAAATGCGGCATTTTCAGCAGGCATTCCAAATGCATCCCATCCCATTGGGTGGAGCACATTATACCCAGTACTTCTTTTATATCTAGCGAGCACATCTCCTAATGTATAAACACGTACATGGCCCATATGGATTTTTCCTGAAGGGTATGGAAACATTTCTAAAACGTAATAATTTTTTTTATTAATATTTGTGGAAGCTTGGTATACGTTATTTTTCTGCCACTCTTTTTGCCATTTATTTTCTATATTTTTTGCAATGTATGGCTTTTGGGCAGTCATCTTTTTTACCTTTTTTCTTATATAGAACTAGTTTAGTGATTGTAATTTATATTTTCTAGCTTTAGTTAATATAGCATCCTCAACTTTATTTTTTAGTATTTTACTACTTTTAGCATCTATCCATTCACCTTCTTGAGATTTACGTTTTTTAAAAACAGATACTTTTAAAGCATCGACTCTTAATTCTTTATCAAGGATATATGCTACAACTTTATATTTTTCTTCAGAGCTTTCTGAAATAGAATGCCAATCGGTAATAATTACCCCTCCAAATGGATCTGCAGATAGAAGCGGCATGAATGAAAGTGTGTCAAGACAGGCTCTCCAGAGAAATGTATTAACTGATATGCCAGCACCCCCACCAGCACCGCTATTATCTTTGCCTATAACATTATCAAATAGGCCTGTTACAAAATTATCATCTTCAGGATCCCCTTGTCTCTCTCTACGCTCACGTTCTCTTTTTAATATAAGGTCTTCAGGAAAAGGAGCTCTTTCTATTTTTGTATCATCATCAAAAGAACAGTTATTTAATAGTATAAAGCTTGATAATAAGATTGAAAAAATAATAAGAGATTTGAATAATTTGTAATTCATGAGATTTTCATGTTTCCTTAATTATTAGTATAATATTAGTATATAGATTTACAATTATACCATATGAAAATCAATAGACGATAGGCTTTAATTAAAAAAAAAGAGGAGCTGAAATTCAACTCCTCTTAAATTTATTCAGTATGAATAATTAAATTAAGATATTAGAATCCTAATGTAATACCCGCTACTAAAGTATTTGGGTCTGTATCTGTAACAGTTGCATGGTTTCCATCAGAATAAGACATGCTGTTAAACTGAACCCAGGAATTTACTCCTCCGCCCATGTTATAACCAACACCCATATAAGTTATGCTGTCTTCATACACGTTACCAGCTGTAGCTGCTGCTGCAGTATAATTATTTGTAGCAGATCTTGTACCTCTAGTATTTTCTTGATGACCATGGCCGATACCTAAAGTAATGTTACCCATAGCATATTCCATAGCTACTGTATAACCTGAGCTAGATGCTTTTATTGCATCTGATGCAGCACCAAAGCTATCACCATTATCATACATATGTGCACCTAAAGTAATATCACCCATGCTTAATCTTAGAGAAGCTGTGAAAGTTGAAAGGTCATTATTGTCATATGTGCCAAGTGTTGAATCTGTGTCATTTCCTTGTGAATTAGCCATTATTGATCCTACACCAAGAGTATATGCCATTCCATCCATTTCACCTGAATAAGATGCAGCTACATGAACAGCTTCGCCATGTGCGACATGGTTATTAGCAGTATTAGTTCTAGCGTTAGCTCCCGCATCAGTTTGATCTAGAGCTGGAGTATAAGACGCCTGCACTGAAAAACCATTTAATGAAGGTAGAGCAATATTAATTCTAGATGAATTGTGTGCATAATAAGCTTCTGCAAAGTCCACTTGATAAGCACCACCTGCTGGACGTCCACCTAAAGCACTATCGCCACCCATTAAGAACTGATATCCACCATCAGTACCTGCACCAGGAACCATAGCCGCAATACGTGGAATAGTACCAGTAACAGCATCAGCAGTATTACCTATAGAAATTGTACCCATATCTGTACCTATAGAAACGCTATTGCTTGTTGGTAAAGCGAAAGAACGATTAGCTTTAATTTCAGTTGTAAAAGAACCACTGTATGTCCAACCATTATCCATAGTCGCATCAGCAGTAAAACCGAATCTATTAAATTTTGAGGTAATACCTCCATCTACTTTGTCGCCCATGCCAACTACAGCACCTGTCATGCCGGCAATTTTCACATCAGCAACTGCGATGTTTGTTACTACAAATGATAGTGCAGCAACTAGTGTTATTAAAATTTTGTTCATAGTTAACCTCCAAAGAACAATATATTATAGCAAAAATGCTTATCATGATAGTAACTCGCCTGATTGTTATCAATCAATTAAAAAAAAAGAACAGCAGAAATTTTTAAAAAGGATGTTGTATTAATGCAACAATACATATGGGGTTTTATTTGCCATATTTTTGTTTGTTTTATAAAAATACATCTATTCCTGCACAACCAGATATAGGCAGGCCTTTTAGTTTAGCAACATTAGCATTGTTTATTCCTCCAAGGGCAATTACAGGTATTTTGAATAATCTTGCTAATAGTCCTAATTTTACTACACCTAAGCTTTTATTATTATTATGAGATGAACAAATAAAAACAGGAGAAATAAAAGCTAAATTAGCCTTAACATTAATACTTCTTCTAATATCTCTTCCACTATGTGCTGAGATTGAAATGATTTTATATTTTCTATTTTGAGAATTATTTGCCCATTTTGGATAATGAATTCCATCTAAATTAGAGGCCTTTTTAAATTTACCTGCAACTAAAACTGTAAGTAGGCGCTTTGTTTTTTCATTAATTGCATCGCTTATTATTTTTTGTTTATTGTCATCATTATAGCTTCGGACAACTACACCTGAATTTTTGGGTAATTGTTTTAATATCGTTAAAGGATTTTTTGTTTTTATGCTATCGGAAAAAAACCATATGTATGGAATTCTTACTTTGAGCTTACTGTAATTTTTATTTTTTCTTTTATTAGCGATAGACCTTGTAGTATTTATAAAATTATTTTTTATCATTTCTTTAATCTATATTATACTTATTAATAATTCTAATACTATTGAAGGAAAGAAAGAAGAAAGTCTTAAATTATGATAAAAAATAATAGTGTTTTAAACAATTTAAAAATAGTAAAACAAGAAATTAGAAACATTACTAAATTTGCTAAGGTATCTGAAAAAACGATTAATTTAGTTGCTGTAAGCAAAACAGTAGAAGCAAAATTAATATGTGAAGCTGCTGAATCAGGACAAATTTCATTTGGAGAAAATAAAGTACAGGAAGCAAAATTAAAATGGCCAAAAATTAAAATGTTATATCCAAAAACAGTTCTACATATGATTGGGCCATTGCAATCAAATAAAGCCAAAGATGCTATTAAAATATTTGATATAATAGAAACTGTAGATAGAGAAAAAATTGCTGTTGAACTCAAAAAGTATATGGATAGGTATAAACTTTATCCCGACCTTTATGTGCAAATTAATATAGGAGAGGAAAAACAAAAAAATGGGTGCATGCCAGCACAAGCTAAAACTTTTATTAATGATTGTAAGTCTTATGGAGTAGTAATTAAAGGTGTTATGGCAATTCCTCCAATTGACGAAGAGCCTGCACCTTATTTTGCGTTATTATCAAATATTGCTAAAGAGTCAAATTTAAAAAGTATTAGCATGGGAATGAGTAAAGATTTTGAAAAAGCCATATATTTAGGCGCGACTTCTGTAAGAATAGGCTCTAAAATTTTTGGAGAGCGAAAAGACAATATACAAAAATGAGATAAAATGAATTATAAAACATTTGATATTCTAGTATGTAGTGCGGACCCTATGATTGTAGAGGCCTTAGAATCAATTATTTATGCTATTAATTGCCAACCAATAATATTGAAAGATTATTCAGAAATAAAAAATATAGTAAATAAAGATAGTAAAGCTTTATTCGTCGATGAGATAGTTATACATAAAACTAAAAAAGTAAATATAAAAACTGTGTATAAAAGATATAAACTGGAAATCCCCATCTTTTGTTTAATAGATAGTTTACATGGCTTAAAAGAAAATAATTCATTAATTCATTTTTATCAAAAACCTATAGATAAAATTACTTTAAAAAATGCTTTGGAGCCATACTTTGGAATTCCTAAAAACCTAGAAGCTCCTCTAATTAAAATAGGAAAATTAAATTTTGATAAAAATTTAAATATACTTATCGGTAAAAAGAAAAATATTATTTATCTTACCAACTTAGAATCTAAGTTGCTTTTAACTTTATTTAATAAGAATAATAAAGTATTGAGTGAAAATTATTTACTTAAAAATGTTTGGGGCTATTCTTCGAAAGCAAATTCAAACACTCTTAAAACCCATATATGGAGACTTAGAAAAAAAATTTCTAATAATCAAGATATTATGTTTGAATTGGAAACTGTAAAAAATGGCTATGTGTTAAAAAAAAAAACATATAGCTGAATTAATATCTATGTTTAGGTTTACGTATTATTGGAAGTTTTTCAAAGGGTCCGTGCCAAACCTCACCTGCACTTCTATTTTTTTCTGATAAAGAAAAAATATTTGAATTTATTTTTTTTTGATTAAAGCCTAACGTTTCAATAATTTTTATTTTAACTATTTCTTTTTCTTGATCATATAAAGTCCACCCATTTATTTGAAAAGGATTAAATGAAGCATGCAATAAAATATGGGCATTAAATTTATTTTCTATATTTTTAATTAAAATATCATAAGTAGCGTAAATTTTTTCATTAATGTTAATTTTTTTTAAATTTCGGACAAAAGTATTCGCTTCAGTGTTATTTATATCTGTTGTAATTTTAATATTTGTTTTAGTAAAAATATTCCAGGGCCCGTCGTTAGATAGGCTCGTAATTACATCATCATGAGCCTTGTAAAGAACTAAATAATAAGAGTTTGCTAAAATTATTAAATCATTCTCTCCTTTATACTCTATTCGCAATTTGTTAGGTTTTACAATTTGCATCCAGCCTATTTCTTTTTGATTGCTGTGATCTATTTGAGTAAAGATAAAAGACATATTATTAATAGAGTTTAGATAGTCTTCTAAAATTTTTAGATCTTTATCTATATCGGAAGCATAACAAGTACAGCAATAAAAGAGCAATAATATGAATATAGAGGAAGCTTTAAGTTTTATGCGTTTTATAAACATTTAAATCTATTTCTTATTTAGAAGGACTTCTCTTTTACCTGTTTGGTTTGCTGCTGAAATCATATTTTCTGCCTCCATTACATCAATTATTCTAGCTGCTCTATTATATCCAATTTGTAGATGTCTTTGTAAAAAACTTGTGGAAGCTTTTTGTTCTCTAGAAATTAGATCTACAGCTTGATCAAATAGAGGGTCGTTCGTTTTGTTTGGCTCTGCATTTGAGCTTTGCTCTTCTGTATCTTCAGTAATTTCAAATACATAATCAGGAGCTCCTTTATTTCTTAAAAATGAGGCAACTTTGTCTACTTCTTGGTCGGAAACAAATGGGCCATGAATTCTTTGTACTTGACTTGCAGATTCCATAAATAGCATATCTCCTTTTCCTAGCAGTTGTTCTGCTCCTTGCTCTCCTAATATTGTTCTGCTATCTATTTTGCTAGTTACTTGAAAACTTATTCGAGTAGGCAGATTAGCTTTAATAGTTCCTGTAATTACATCTACAGAGGGTCTTTGAGTTGCTACTATTAGATGAATGCCTGCAGCACGAGCCTTTTGGGCTAACGCCTGAATAGACATTTCAATATCTCGTCCCGATGAGAGCATTAAATCTGCCATTTCATCAATTACTATTACTATATGAGGGAGTATATCAGATGCCAATTCATGTTTTTCTATTATTGGCTTCCCACTATTTGGATCAAAACCTGTTTGAAATGACTTAGTTAAGACCTGTCCTTTCTCTTTAGTTTTAAGTATTTTACTATTGTAACTATGAATACTTCTTACGCCAATCTCAGACATTAGGCGATACCTGT
>Ga0315326_10000518_pt1 | contig 18695 bp, 19 predicted proteins | sample M180m32315metaG_FD_203457 | JGI IMG/M metagenome (GOLD analysis project Ga0315326, IMG submission 203457) | Ammonia-oxidizing marine archaeal communities from Monterey Bay, California, United States - M1 80m 32315 | ecosystem: Environmental > Aquatic > Marine > Coastal | place: USA: California... | reverse complement strand
CTTCAATATATTTATAATTCCCAGAGACAATTTTTTTGTATGGATCATCATTTTCAAACAATCCAACAGCATGATTTGAACTTGCGAAAATAACTTTCTTAACTCCAGAATTTTTCGATGCCTCAAAAACATTAGCAGTTCCATCAAAATTATTACCTATTAAATTATCCCAAGTGCCAGAGACTGAAGTTTTTCCTGCTAAATGCACTACAACTTCAATATTATTTTCCAAAAATATATTTTCTAATTTCTTTGAGTTAGAAATATCTGAAATTTCATGGCTTGGGTATGAACAAGGAACAATATCCAATCCAAAAAGATTATTTTTAGAATTATGTTTTAGTATTATTCCACCTATTAATCCTGAGGAGCCAGTAACCAAAATATTTTTACTCATGTATTTTTCCTCTTAAGCTATTATTCATTATCTTTTGAAGGAAAGTTATAGTTCCTTAACTTATTTCCTATATAAAATCCTATGGTATTCGTAATTAAATCTGAGACTTTATTTCCCCAAGATTCTTTTGCAATATCATATGGAATAAAATATTCAATTGCCTCCCAACCAATAGATAAAAAAATAAATATAAACCAATTCTTTAAAAATAATCTGCCTATCACAACCCACATTATGAAATGACCCAAAGTCCATAGATTTTCATTATAAATAAAATTCATATTTTCCATATAATTCTAAAAAGATTCTGCTAATTTCATTCCTAAAAATATAGATGCAATACAAACAACGTTATTTAAAATTATGTTAAATATTGCAAACATATACTCATCTTCCCTAAACATCTGAACTGTCTCAAAAGAGAAAGTTGAAAAAGTAGTAAACGCACCTGCAATTCCTGCGAGTAACAGATAATGGATCCAATTATCACTTCTATAGCTTGATAAATTAAAAATAAACCCAAAGAAAAAAGATCCAAGAATGTTTACAACTAATGTAGAAATAGGAAACACTCCAATTTTAGGTATCGATAAATAAAATAAATACCTTAATGATGCGCCTGCAGCCCCACCAATTAACACAAATATAAAGTTAATAGCCATGCATAATAATATATACTAATAATCATGGACCCCAAAGAACAATTTGATAGGCAAGCCAAATATTATGCTAACAGTTCGACTTTCTCTTCCGGGCTTAGTTTAGATCTTTTATCAAAATTAATAAGAGATAAAAAATTTTCAAAAGGTCTAGATATAGGCACAGGTTCAGGATTTACCGCATTTGAAATATCAAAAAATTGTACTTCAGTTGATGCAATAGATATATCAACAGGAATGTTGGGTGAGGCTAATAGAATAAAAAATGAAAGAAAGATAAAAAATGTTAATTTCAAAATTGGGTATTCAGAAGATTTAGATTATGAGGATAAGTCATTCGACTTAATTACATGCCGAACATCTGCTCACCATTTTAAAGATATAAAAAAAGCAATAAATGAAATTGAGCGAGTTATCAATAACGATGGATCAATTTATATAATAGATACAATAACCTCAGATCAAAAAATATTAAATAATTGGCATCAAAAAATAGAGTTAATAAGAGATAAAAGTCATACTAAAAACTACTCACTAATGGAATGGAGAAATTATTTCGAAGCTTCTGGACTAAATCTTCTTGAAACTTATCAAACTAGGGTTAATATGAATCTTGAAGATTGGATGGAAAGGTCAGGTACTAGTAAATCGGATAAGGAAGTAATTAGACATGAATATGATAAAGCCAGTAATAAAATAAAGAAATTCTTCGGTATAGAAAAAATAGATGATGATTTCAAATTTTATTGGCCAGTAGGTTTATTTTATTTAAAAAAATATTAATCTTTTCTAGATAATTTAACGTTTTCTCCTGAACTTACTTTCTTCAAAGCGCTTAGTTCTCCAACAATATTGCCTAATATATTAACCGGGCTGGCTGGTCTAATTTCACCTTCACTGCTAGCTGGAGTAAGTCCAAAAAAAATACAGAATGCATTTCCTGGAGGCCAATATCCTAGATCACCTAATTCAACTACTTCTTTAGGATTATCTTCATCATCAGACACAGGTATAGAGAAATAAATTTCATCTCCCCATGTGCTCACAGAACTATTAATCGGCAATGAATCCCAAATTAAATTAGATGTGTTCGAGTCATTAAGAATTCCTTCGAAAGATAAATTGTTAAATTCTATATTTATTCTTCTATCCAATTACTCGTACCTTAGTGCTTCTGCAGGATAAATTTTGCTGGCTTCATTCGCAGGAATAACACTTGCTAAAATTGACGCAACAATTGTAATAAGGATTAATACTCCAACCTCTCCTATTGGGACAGAAAAACTTGCTCCTTCTAATTCTTTAGAAATTTCCCTAAAGATAAGATAGGACTGCATAACCCCTAAAAATATCCCTATTACAATTCCAATAAGAGTAATAAATGAGGATTCTATAAGAAATTGAGCTCTTATCATGCTTTGTCTGAATCCTATAGCTCTAAGAACTCCCACAGATTGTCTTCTTTCTACCACTGCCCTTACAGATAAAACCCCTATAGCAGCAATACCTACGACTAACCCAAGTCCACTAAAGCCTTGAAAAAGTTTATTAAATGCATTACTTGTTTCTCTCTCCTGTTCAATATTATCTAGCAAGCTCTCTGCATTCATTCCGTTTGCTATAAATATTTTCTCTAATCTTTGAGAGTAATCTGATGCATTTTCTTTATTTTTAAGCGAGAAATAATAGGTGTCATTAGGCACATCTTCTCCAGCGATTTTAGAAACTAAATTATTAGAAGAATAAAAGGTAGCTCCTCCACCACCAAACCCAGTGCTACCAGCTAAATTTTCAATTACACCTATAATAATAAGAGGGGAGCCATCTTCAGAACTTCGCCTCTTCTTCATCTCTATATTTATAGATTCAATCTCTTTAAGATCACCTGGCTCAATCATTGAAGTTTTAAAGCCTCTATCTGGAGGACCAAATGGATCCCCCGATTCTATAATTGATCCGCTTGCTAAAACTAAATTAGGATCACTGCTTAATGAGTTCCAGATTTCCTTGTCATTTGTTCCATAATTTGGATCAAAATAAGAAAGTTGCCATTTATTAGTGCTAATAAAATCATCTCCTAAAGAAACCAGTCGAGAGCTCTTAAAAGTCTTATTTTCTCCATCAATTTCTTTCACCTCAACACTTATGCTTGATGATCCGGTAACAACTGAGAAATCATCCATATTCAAAGAGTCTTTTATATCACCTTGAATAGCTTTTTCAGGACTAATCGTTCCTTTGATATCATAGCCTCCTGTTATTCTATCTGGCTGATCTGTAGATATGTCGTTAATTCCATTTAGTACTGAAAAAATCATTAATGTATAAATAATTAAAGAAAACATGGCTACAGTTAATCCTGTTCTAAATTTTGAAGCCATAGGATAACTTATTGCAGTTTTGGTAACTGCTTTCAGTCCAGAGAATCTAGATAGAATTAGATTCATAACAAATATTAACAGCGGAGTATTACTCATTACTAACCATACTGCTGCCGCTGTATTGATTCCTCCTCCAAGAGGCCAAAACCATGGGCCTGGCTGGCTCCATTCTGCAGTAATTGAATCAAAGAAATCAAAAGGGAGGTTATTTACTAAAAGAACCATACCGCCTTCTAAAGTTCCAGCGATTTGATTAACTGTCTCATTATCTTTTATAGCCCTAGAAATAATAAATCTTATAAATAAAGCTATTGATAGAACCCCGCCAGTAATGCCTAGACTTAGATTCGCGAATGTCTCAGTTTGAAAAGCTAAAAATATTAACAATAAAGAAAATACTCCTAATAAGGCGTATGAGTGCTTTCCAAACAATTTAAATAATGAAATTAATATGTTTACTGGCCAAGTTACAGGGAATGCGATTAATAAAAGGATATTTCTTAATCTTCCACCTTTTCCTGTTATAAATCTTACAATCTGTTTAATTGGAAATAATAAGTCCCATACAAGATTTATCATCCTCACACGAAAAACATCAGGAGCCTTCTTCACAAACTCTTCTTTAAGCCCTCTTATGGCAACAACTATATTTAAATTACTAGCTCTATAAGCAGAAATAAAAACTGTAATAAATGTCAAAATAAGACCAGCAGAAAAAGCAATTAGAGCAGAGGTCAAAGAAAAGTATGGTTTAATAACAAATGTGTCTGCATCTATTAAATCTTGAAGCACGTAAACAAGGCCAAAACTCAATCCTATGCCAATGGAAGTTCCAGCCATTGCAGCAAGAAATGAATATACAGTTCCCTCAAATGTAAATAACTGAATAAGATCTCTTCTTTTCAATCCCACTGCTCTTGCCATTCCTAATTCAGTTGACCTAGCTGCAGCCAATAACACAAATACTAAAAATATAAGCAGCATTCCAACCATTATTGAAAATGAACCAAATATTGAGAAAATAGTAGTTACGCCTGTTGCTACTGTTTCTGCTAATTTAACACCATTATTTTTTGAATCATTAACTCTCAAGGTTGTTAAATCGCCAGACATCATTAATAGCTTACCTGCATCTTCCTGAAGCCCTGCCTTATCTAAGGCGCCCAGAATAATTAATTGAAGCTGGTAATCACTAATACTAGTTATAAAATCTACATTAAACTTATTATTCTCCAAATCACTTGCAATTCTGCTTAATTCTTCAAAAGTCTCTTTGTCTCTTTCTTCAATAGATACTGCCTCTTCTTTAATTAAAGCAGGAATTCCATTCCTAGAGAGAATATCAAAAAAATTCTTTGCTACTTGATTATTAGTAAGATTAGATCTTAAAAATTTTGTAACATCATCAGATAATTCCAAAGACTTATCTCCAGCGCCTTTATTAGAAATTGCAATGTTAGTAATCATTCCATCTTTGCCCAATAATTTTTGCAAAGTTTTTAGTTCAAATAAAATTGTAGGAGTTACACTAGCTCCTGCAAGGCCTCTATTTTTTAATACATCTGCAACTACAAATTCTTCTTTTTTAAGATTTAAATAAATACCTATAGTGTCTCCTTTATTTAAATCAAGGACGTCACCTAAAGCGGCATTTATATAAACTTGACTCGAATTAAGTGAATTAAAAGACATTAATTTATCATTCAAATTTTTAATATCATCAAAATTATCTGAATACTTTCCATCTACTCCTCTTATTTGAACTCTACTTTCTGCAATTCCAGATTTATCATTTTCAGCAGGTAGGTCGATTTCAATATATGGCAAAATGCCATCAACATTAGAATTTTTCGAAACTAATTTTTCTACATTCTCGAATTCTGAATATTCAAAATACTCAGTACCAAAAAGTTGTTTTCCTGGCCCAGTTATTACTTCATCTTCATTCCCATTAGAATCAAATACTACAGCGCGAACAGAATATCTTACTGTATCTCCTATACCCAAAGACACAGCTATAATAATTGAGCTAAGCATAAGGCCCATTACTATCAATGAACTTTGCCCTTTCCTTCTAGGAATATTTCTTGTTCCCATTTTAACGAGAATAAATCTCCTAAAGGCTGCAAAAAATATAACGATTGCCACAACAATTAAAATTGAAACCATGGAAATGGCCAGAGTGTTTGCAGGTATTCCAAATACTTTCTCTTCCACTTTACTTCACCACTTTCCCGTCTTTCATTTTAATTATTCTATTAGCTCTTCCTCCCACATAGTTAGAGTGAGTAACAATTACAAAAGTTTGATTATTCTTTTTATTTAAGTCAGTAAGAAGGTCCATAATCTCTACTTCATTAGTACTATCTAGATTACCAGTTGGTTCATCAGCCCACACTATAGCAGGCTCGTTCACTAAAGCTCTGGCAAGCGTGGCTCTCTGTCTCTGCCCACCTGAAAGTTCTCCTGGGAGGTGTTGCTTCCATTCAAGAAGCCCAACATCATCAAGTTTTGCTTCTGATTTCTTTCTTGCGTCTTTGGCAGATGTGCCAGAAACCAACAATGGGAGTTCTACATTTTCTACTGTAGTTAAAACAGGCAATAGGTTATAGCTCTGAAAAACAAATCCCATATTTTTAGCTCTAAATTCACTTAACTTGTCATCAGATAGGCTTTCTAATTCCATGCCTTGCAATTTTATGCTTCCAGAATTAATAGAATCTAAGCCAGAAAGACAATTTAAAAGGGTTGTCTTTCCGCACCCACTAGGCCCCATAATGGCAACCATTTCTCCTTCAGTAATACTGATATCAACACCATCTAAAGCTGTAACTTCAACATTGGTACTTTTATATATTTTAACTACGCCGGTAGAAGTAATTACCACAGGCCCCTTTCTTTTTAAAGAAATTGCCTTTTTTTTGGTTGGTTTTTTGGTTGCTATCTTTTTTACTTTGGGAGACGATTTAGATACTATCTTTTTCTTTCTAGTTGTCATTATAATTTTACCTTTCATGGTTAAAATATTAGCCTTTAAATATTAACATAAGGGGAAGACAGATAAAATCGAAATATTATAAATTCATTTATTATCAAATAATATGAATATGAATTAATTAATGATAGATTTATTACTTACGCATATAAGGGGGAAATTTTGGCAAAAACTAGTGAAAAAACTAATGATTCAATTATAAAATGTTCAGATAAAGATGAAAATTGTTATTGGATTATCGATCCGCCTAATGGGCCTGTTAGTTCTGGAAAATGTAAAAATTGTGGCACAGAAAAAGAATTCAAAAATTCTTTTGAGTACAACACTTGGCATGGCGAAAGGCCTAATGCAAAAGATAAAGCTAAGGGAGATAAAGCTAAGGGAGATAAAGCTAAGGGAGATAAAGCTAAGAACCAAAGTAAAGGTGCTGGCAAATAACTTAAACTTAAACGTATAAAAAAAAGAGAGGGCTAAAAACCCTCTCTTTTTTTTACTTTAATCTTTATTAAGCAACAGTAACTTCTGCGCCTACTTCTTCCAGTTGCTTCTTTGCTTCTTCAGCTTCAGCTTTAGGAACGCCCTCTTTAACAGGAGAAGGAGCACCTTCAACTAAGTCTTTAGCTTCTTTAAGCCCTAAGCTTGTTAAAGCCCTAACAACTTTAATAACTGCAATCTTATTAGCACCAAATGACTTTAATGTTACAGTAGCTGCATCTTCATCCGAAGATTCTTCAGACCCTTCACCACCAGATCCTGCTGCTGCAGGGGCTGCTGCAGGGGCTGCTGCCACCACACCAAATTCATCTTGCAATGCCTTAACTAATTCAGAAAGCTCCAAAACAGTCATTGATTTAACAGATTCAAGAATATCTTTTGCTGTATCGCTCAAATTAGCACTAGCTTTTGGCTCTTCAGCTTTTGGCTCTTCAGCTTTTGGCTCTTCAGCTTTTGGCTCTTCAGCTGCTTCTTCAGCTTTTGGCTCTTCAGCTGCTTCTTCAGCTTTTGGCTCTTCAGCTGCTTCTTTTTTCTCTTCTTCAAACATATTTTCTCCTTAAGTTATTTATTATTTTTTTGATTCAGCAATATTATTTAATACAGATATTAGGGATGATAGTTGAGAGCTAAGAGAAAAAACGAATCCACTAATAGGTGATCCGATTTGCCCTACTACCTTTGCTATTAATTCATCTTTTGAAGGAAGTTTTGAAAGCTCTTTAACGCTTTCGCTAGTTAAAACATCTCCATTCAAAATAGCTCCCATTATATTTATTTCTAAACCTTGATCTTTTATAGATTTAAATAAAGATTTAGACGATTGGGCAGGATCTCCATTGGTGATCATTATTGCACATGTCCCTGAAATTATTTCTTTCAAATCTGGGAGATGTGCGCTATCTGCGGCTAGATGTGCGATATTGTTTTTAACGATTCGATATTTTGCTCCTGCTGAATTTAATGCCTTTCTCAGCATTACCATATCATTTGCAGATACATCCTTATACTGAGTGGAAACCAAATAATCAGTATTCTCAAAAATACCTTTTAGTTCTTCTAATTGTTCAATATTTTTACTACTTGGCATAAAAAAATCTCGAGCACAAAACTCGAGACACCTTTCTAATTTTATTTAATTAGTACCTCGGCAGGAAATTAAGCTTTTGCACCTGCTGTCTTTAGCAACTGAAGTATATTACATCGAAGAATATATTGAAGTCAAATTAGTTAGATATAGATGATTCTAAATCCTCTATATCTAACTGAATGCCAGGGCCCATAGTAGTGCTTATAGAAGCTTTTTTTACTAATCTTCCTTTTAGTCCTTCAGGCTTAGAGTCATAAATTGTTTTAACTATGCTTTTTAAATTTTCTAATAATTGAATATCAGAAAAACTTGATTTACCCACATTAAAATGAATAACAGAAGAACTATCTAATTTTATTTCGGTTCTTCCTTTTCTAGAGGCTTCAATTGATTGGGCAATGTTTTGAGGTTGAACAACAGTTCCTGTCTTAGGATTAGGCATAAGCCCTTTCCTACCAAGATATTTTCCAAGTTTGCCAATCTTACTCATTTGATCTGGCGTTGCAATTGCAACATCAAAATCAAGCCATCCATCTTCAATCTTCTTTACTATCTCATCATCAGATATATAATCTGCACCTGATTCTTTTGCGGTTACCGCTGCATCACCTTCAGCAAAAACAAGGACTTTCGTTTCTTTACCAGTACCATGAGGAAGGTCAGCAACTGTCCTGATCTGTTCATCAGCATTTTTTGGATCAGCTGAAGTAATTAAATGCATTTCAACAGATTCATCAAATTTTGCTGAAGCTATATCTTTAATTAAATCTATTGAATCTTTTACAGGATATAATTTATCTTCAATTTTATTTTTCTGTTCCATATATCTTTTACTCTTCTTCATTTTACCTACTCCTGGACTTCAATTCCCATATTTTTAGCTGTTCCAATAATTATTTTGGCAGCCGCATCTTCGTTCATAGCATTTAAATCTTGCATTTTTTGCTTTCCTATTTCTTTTGCCTGTGCATAAGTTATCTGTCCAACAACCTCAACTCCGCTCTCAGAAGCACCTTTAGGAATCTTTGCAGCCTTTAGAATTAATGCTGCAGCAGGAGGACTTTTTAGTTCAAAGGTAAATGATTTATCCTGATAAATTGTTATTTCAACAGGAATAACATCGCCTTTCATACTGGCAGTCTTCTCATTATATTCTTTAACGAAAGCCATAATGTTTGCTCCATGTTGACCCAAAGCAGGGCCCACAGGAGGTGCTGCTGTTGCAGCTCCACCTTCTATCTGAAGTTTAACAATTGCTTGTATTTTTTTTGCCATTTTTAATTTCTTTCTAGCTGTAAAAAGTCTAAATCAACAGGAGTGTCTCTTCCGAAAAAAGACACTAAAACCCTTGCTTTTCCTTTATCTTCGTCGACGTATTCTACAGTACCAAGGAATTCAGCGAAAGGTCCATCGGTAATCTTTACTGAATCTCCTTCACTAAACCCAACTCTAACTCTAGGAGAATCTGCATTCATTCTAGAAAAAATATGCTCCACTTCTGCATCTGATAAAGGAACAGGTTTTGGTCTTGTATCTTTTTCATCTTCAGCAGAAATAAATCCAGTAACACCTGGAGTGTTTCTTACGTCAAACCAAGTTTGGTCATCCAATGCCATACTAACTAATATATAACCAGCGTACATTTTTTTTTCTACTGTATGTCTTTCGCCATCTTTTACCTCTACTTCTTCTTCTGTAGGAACTACTACCTCAAAAACATTTTTATGAAGACCCATCGTTTCTACTCTCTGATCAAGATTCTTCTTAACTCTATCCTCTTGCCCAGAATAACAATGGAGAATATACCACCTAGCTTTAAGTTCAGTATTTGTTGTATCTTTTTCCATGCTAACCTTCTGTGAGTATTTTAAATAACTCTGCAAAACCCATATCAATTAATGACAATATAGCCCCAATTACTCCAGAAATAATCAAAACAAGTATAGTAAGTCTTGCAGCCTCTCTTCTAGTAGGCCAAGTAACCTTTTTTAGTTCATCCCATATTATTGAGGCTGACTTTATAGGAGATGTCCTATTAGAATTAGGAGATATTTTTTCATCTGCAGCCATTTCTAATTTTCCCTATGCAGAACTCTTTTTCTGCATTTAGGACTCTTACAAAACTTTACTAATTCAACTCTTTCAGTTGTATTTCTCCTATTTTTCTCAGAATGATAATTTCTTTCTTTACATTCTGTACAAACAAGAGTTATCAAAACTCTTTGCCCAGTTTTTGCCATATCGTTTTTCCTTTAAGTAACTAAGTTTAATTATCCAGTTACTGAAGTTATTACTCCAGAACCAACAGTTCTGCCACCTTCTCTAACCGCAAATCTTAGCTCTTCTTCTAATGCAACTGGATACATTAATTCAAGGTCAACGGTTGTGTTATCCCCTGGCATTAACATCTCAGTACCTTCCGGTAAAGTTATTGTTCCTGTTACGTCAGTTGTTCTGATATAAAATTGAGGCTTATAACCCGAGAAGAAAGGAGTATGTCTTCCTCCTTCTTCTTTTGTCAAAACATAAATTTGTGCTTTAGCTTTAGTGCCTGGCTTTAAAGTTCCTGGCTTACAAACAACAGCTCCTCGAGCAATATCTTCCCTCTCAAGCCCTCTCACAAGACAACCAACTGCATCACCAGCAAGTCCTGATTCTAATGACTTATGGAACATTTCTACTCCAGTTATTGTAGTTTTCTGACTTTGACCAAAACCAACTATTTCAACTTCTTCTCCTACTTTAACCTCTCCTCTTTCAACTCTTCCTGTCACAACGGTTCCTCTACCTTTAATGCTAAATACATCTTCTACAGGCATTAAGAAAGGAAGATCAGTTGGCCTATCAGGTATTGGAACATACTCATCAACTTGATTCATAAGATCAACTATCTTCTCTGACCATTCTCCCTTACCTTCTTCTTCAAGAGCTTTTAGTGCACTAACTCGTACAATTGGAGTGTCGTCTCCTGGAAAACCATATTCAGTTAACAATTCTCGAACTTCCATTTCAACTAGTTCAAGTAATTCCTCATCATCCATTACATCAGTTTTATTCAATGCAACAACAATTTTAGGTACGTTTACCTGTCTAGCTAACAGCAAATGCTCTCTAGTCTGCGGCATTGGTCCATCTGGAGCACTAACTACTAATATTGCTCCATCCATTTGAGCAGCACCGGTAATCATATTTTTGATGTAGTCTGCGTGACCTGGACAATCAACATGAGCATAATGCCTAGTATCCGTCTCATATTCAACGTGTGTAATCGCAATTGTTACACCTCGTTCTTTTTCTTCAGGCGCATTATCAATAGAGTCAAATGCTCTAAATGAAACATTATCCTGTTTGGCTGCTAAGCAAGCTGTAATTGCTGCAGTCATAGTTGTTTTACCATGATCAACGTGACCAATAGTTCCCACATTAACGTGGGGTTTGCTTCTGTCATAAACTTGTTTACCCATTTTTTTTACCTCCGGATTTAATCCAATCGATATTTTACTATTATTTTTTAAATTCTGCTATGGAGCCCACAACCAGAGTTGAACTGGTGACCTCGTTCTTACCAAGAACGTGCTCTACCACTGAGCTATGTGGGCGACTTTTTCTGGTGCAGGGGGAGGGATTCGAACCCCCGTAGCCCAAAGGCGCCAGATTTACAGTCTGGTGGTATTAGCCACTCACCCACCCCTGCTTGGCCCATATAGCATAGTAGCACAGGAGAGAATTCTAATGCCAGTTACTAAATTAAACAATAGATAAATATATTTGGAGCCTCGGGAGGGAGTTGAACCCACAACCTGCTGATTACAAATCAGCTGCTCTACCATTGAGCTACCGAGGCATTTTTTTTAATTGATCAATTGCTTGCTCAAAAATAACTTTCAAAGGAATATTATGCATCTTTGCTAAATTCTTGCAATCCTCATATTCAGGATGATACCCAATAACAGTATTATCATCAGACAATTTTAACTTTACTCTAACTTCACCGTATTTTGTTAAAACTTCTTTTTCTTCTCTATTAAATCTTATTCTATCTACAGAACTTATTCTAAGGCCAAATGTAGATGTCTCCTCATTAATTATTGATACTACTTGTTCTATTATTTCCCTATCACATAAAACTGAAAACATAATAGCTGGCCTATTCTTCTTCATTAAAATGTTAGAACACCAAACATCTTTTGCACCTATCTGAAATATTTTCTCCATTAAGTACGGCACTACTTCGGGGCTCATATCGTCTATATTTGTTTCTATAATAGATAATTTATCAAGAGAATTAGTATTAGGTCTCATAATTGATACAGAAATAGAATTTGAAAAATCTTCTAAATCAGCATTACCTGCACCAAATCCAGTACTTATTATTTTAGAGGCATCAAAGTTATCAAATTTAAAATTTTTTAATAAACTTAGTCCAGTTGGAGTGCAAGATTCGAAATTAATATTCTTATTAAATCCAAATACTGGAATGTTCATTTTTTTTATTAAATTCAGACTTACAGGTGCCAAGCTAGGGACAGTTCCATGTTCTATTGATATATTCCCTTGAGAAAATGGCACTCCTGAAGAAAAAATATGATCTACATTCAAATAATTTATACAAGAATAGAATCCGACTATATCAAAAATAGTATCTATTGATCCTATCTCATGGGGCTTATTATCTTCATCGCCGTGAATGTCTTCTTCGGATTCTTTTATTAAGGCCAAAGTACTTTTTGCATTTTGATATAAATCTATATTTTCCTTTAAAGGTTCTATTAAAGAAAATAGATCTTTCCAACTGAATCTATCATTCGATAAGCTCTCTGGGAAGACAGGTTTAATTGATGTGCATTTAACTGGCCCTCTATTGACTTTCTTAGTTTCAATAGAAATTTTTGAGTTGATTAATTTCAGATTATTTATTATTTCCTCAATTGGAACACCCAAATCAATTAATGAGGATATTAACATGTCTCCACTCACACCAGCATTTAAATTAAAATATAGAAACTCTTCTTTTTTCAATTGGCTACTCAAAATATGATAGGTTTTCAGATTTCACTATTCAAGCTCCCAGACTTAAAGCCTCTTAAATCCAATGAAACAAAATTAAACCCTAATTTTCTGATTTTTTTATCTATACTGAATCTTAATTTTTTATCTAACAGCATCTTAAAATCAGATTCGCTCAGTTCAATTCTAGCAACTGAGCCATGATTTCTTACACGAAAATTTTTAAAGCCTAAATCATGTAGGTAATTCTCTGCATCTTCAATTTGTTTTAGTATATTCATAGTTATTTCAGTGCCATAAGGAACACGAGAAGCTAAGCAAGGCTGGGCAGGCTTACTCCAATTATCTAAGCCGAAAAATAAGGCTATATCTCTTATATCCGATTTAGAAATGTTACATTCTAATAGAGGGCTTATCACCTTTATTTGTTTTGCTGCTTTGTTTCCTGGCCTATAATCCCCCAAATCGTCAATATTGGTACCATTAAAAACAACTTCAATCCCACATTCTTTAGAAATTTTATCTAAAGAAGAATAAAGTTCAAATTTGCAGAAAAAACATCTTGACGGGTTATTTTTTCTATAATCTTCATTATCAAATTCATTAGTTTCTATCTCTGAATAATTCCAATCATTTTTATTTGCTAATTCTCTTGCGTATTCTAATTCTCTTGAATTCAAACTAGGAGACTTGGCTAAAATAATTCTTGAATTATTTTTGCCTAGCATTTTAGTAGAAATAAAAGCAATTAGTGATGAGTCCACACCTCCGCTATAAGCAACTAATACCTTAGAGTAAGTACATATAAAATTTTCAAGATCAAGAATTTTGTCTGATATTGATTTAGAAGATTTCTCTGAGGATAATAGCTGCCTCATAAATTTATACTTCTCGGTTTGAATTTACCTTGTCATCTAAAGTAACAACTATCTTTTCTTCCACTAAATCTAATTCGATCACATCACCAGGCAAATATCTGTCTTTCAAAAATTCCTCTGAAAGAATATTTTCAATTTCATCTTGAATTAACCTTCTAAGAGGCCTAGCTCCGAATTTAGAATCATAACCATTTTCTACTAAATATTCTCGAATTTTATCTGAAACCTGTAATACATATCCATTATCTAATACCCTAGACTGTAATTCATTTAATAATAAATCTACTATTTCATAAATATTTTCCTTAGATAAAGGATGGAATACCTCTACATCATCAATCCTATTAAGAAACTCTGGTTTAAAAAATCGTTTAACTTCATCCATAACTTTTGATTTCATTTTCTCGTACTGATCTTTTGTATCTTCACTACTAGAAGAGCTTGCAAACCCTAAAACGCTATCATCTCTAATTAAATCAGACCCAAGATTACTAGTCATTACAATTAGAGTATTCTTGAAATCAACTCTTCTACCTTTAGAGTCAGTAAGGAAGCCATCTTCAAATATCTGCAACAGAATATTAAAAACATCAGGATGAGCTTTTTCTATTTCATCCAAAAGTAAAGTTGTGTATGAATTTCTTCTAACTGCCTCAGTCAATTGACCTCCATCTTCAAATCCAACATAGCCTGGTGGAGATCCTATTAAACGAGCAACTGTATGCCTCTCCATATACTCTGACATATCTAATCTAACCATTTTGTCTTCAGCGCCAAAAAGAAATTCAGATAATTTTTTAACTAAATGAGTCTTTCCTACGCCTGTCGGGCCTAGAAATAAAAAGCATCCTATAGGCCTTAAAGGATTTTTAATTCCACTTCTTGCTCTTCTAACGGCCTTCGATATGGCAGCTATCGCATCTTTCTGGCCTGACACTTTTGTAGTAAGTGAAATTTCCATATCTAATAATCTCTGCTTCTCTTCAGTTCCAAGTCTTGTAACAGGAATCTTAGTCCACATACTAACGACTTCAGCGATATCATCTGAAGTAACTTCCATATTTTTATCCAAGTTTTTTTCCCAATTCTTCCTAAGTTTCAAAGCTCTAGCTTCTTGTTTCAGCTCCTCATCTCTCAAATCTGCGGCAATATCATAATCTTGGGTTTTCATTGCTTTTTCTTTTTTTATTCTAATTTCATCTAACTTATCTGAAGCTTTCCTAACAGTATCAGGGACAGTAGTATTATTTATCCTAACTCTTGATCCTGCCTCATCAATAAGATCAATTGCCTTATCTGGCATAAATCTATCAGCAATATATTTATCAGCTAGCACGCATGCTGTTTTAAGTGATTGGTCAGTTATAACTAAACCATGATGCTCTTCATATTTTCCTTTAATTCCCTTTAGGATTTTTATAGTGGCATCAATATCAGGAGGGTCTACTTTAACTGGCTGAAATCTTCTCTCCAGAGCAGGGTCTTTCTCAACATGTTTTCTATAGTCACTTATAGTTGTTGCTCCAATAATTTGTAATTCACCTCTTGCAAGGGCAGGTTTTAAAATATTTGCTGCGTCTACTGCACCTTCTGCTGCACCCGCACCAACAATTGTGTGCATCTCATCAATAAATACAATGCAGTCCTTGCTTTGTCTTAATTCCTTAATTATTTTTTTTAGCCTATCTTCAAATTCGCCTCTATATTTGGTTCCAGCTACCAACGATCCAATATCAAGAGTTATAACTCTTTTAGATTTAATCATTTCAGGAACATTAGAATCAAAAATATTCTGGGCTAATTTTTCAACTATTGCTGTTTTTCCGACGCCCGACTCTCCTATCAGGACAGGATTATTTTTAGTTCTCCTGCATAAAATCTGAATCATTCTTTTTAACTCTTCATCTCTACCAATAACAGGGTCTAATCTGTTATTTTTTGCAATTTCAGTTAAATCAGTCCCTAATTCATCAATCATAGGAGTTTTTGACTTAACTTTGGTAGATGACGGGGCAGGAGAAGAAATATTTTCTGAAAGTATCTTTTCAGCTTCTGATCTTACATCTTCGAGGTTGGCTCCAAGATTTTCTAAAACTCCTGCAGCTACTCCGTCGCCTTCTCTTAAAATTCCAATCAAAATATGTTCTGTGCCTATATAATGATGATTAAGTTTCCTTGCTTCATCAACGGCCAATTCAATCACTTTTTTAGCTCTATCAGTAAGTCCTATATCTTCTCTTGTTGAATTATCACCTTGACCAACTATAAATTCCACAGCAGTTCTTATTCTTTTCCCATCAATACCAAGCACCTCAAGTACTTTACTTGCAATCCCTTCTGATTCGCGGGATAGGCCTAATAATATATGCTCTGTACCTATATAACTATGACTAAATCTTTGAGCTTCTTCTTGGGCAAGTGCAAGAACTTTTCTTGCTCTCTCTGAAAATTTTTCAAATCTACTAGGCATTTGATATGAATTCCTTTCGGTTTATAGAAGTATTTTTTTAATTATATCAGGATAATTAAATGTTAGTGCAATTTGCCCTAACTAACCAAACAGCTTATTTGTCTTCTTCTGATTCTTCTGATTCTTCAGGAGCTGATTCTTCAGGAGCTGATTCTTCTGATTCTTCAGGAGCTGATTCTTCTGATTCTTCAGGAGCTGATTCTTCAGGAGCTGATTCTTCTGATTCTTCAGGAGCTGATTCTATTTCTTTGTCCAGCAATAGAGAGAGGCCCAGCCTTTTTCTTTCTTGTTCAATTCTAATTATCTTAACATCTACTTTCTGGCCTTCTCTAACAACCTCGGCAGGTTGTTCAATTTTCTCATAACTTAGTTCACTAAGATGGATTAAGCCTTCTAGTCCACCTTGAACTCTAGCAAAAGCTCCGAAAGATGCTAACTTAGTTATAGTTCCTGGCATAATATTTCCTACGTTTATTTCAGATGAAATCTGGTCCCATGGTTCTGGCTGCAATCTTTTTAAACTAAGCGCAATTCTTAGATTTTCTAAATCAATTTTAATAATTTGCACATCTAATGGAGCTCCAATTTGGACAAAATTTTCTGGATCTAAAACAGTATCCCATGACAATTCAGAAATATGAATTAATCCATCAGCACCATCCATTTCAACAAATACACCAAATTTAGAAGTCCCTAAAACCTTTCCTGGCACTACATCACCTACGTTTAGTTCTTTAATTCTTTGAGATTTAAGTTTGAGTTTTACTGCTTCAAGTGCAGCTCTTTCTGAAAATATTGCCCTATTTCTTCTTCTATTTAATTCGGTTATTCGAAATTCAATATCCATACCTATAAATCCTGGTTTAGGAGGGCCTGCTGGTGTGTACAATTCTCTCGCAGGACCAATTAGTTGAGAAAGAGGCACGAACCCTTGAATTCCTTCACATTCAACGACAGCTCCACCTTTATTGCTATCGATTATCCTTCCTATTAAGGTTTTTCCTTCTTGGCGGGCAACATCAAGAGTTTTCCATCCTTGCTCTCCCTTAGCCCTGTCAATAGATAATAATATCGTTCCTTCTTGTGTTTCAGGGAAAATAACATAAGTGATTAAAGATAAGCCTGGCTCATAACTTTCTGCATTAGAAGTTGTTTTCATTTCGCCTCTTGGTACAAAACCTTCAGATTTTTGTCCTAGGTCTATAACTAAACCTGTTTTTTCTACACTAATAATAGTTCCATCAACTATTTCGCCTCTCTCAAGTATTTTTTTAGGCGAGAATTCTTCAATTAAGCTTTCCATAGTATCTATGCCAGTTGATAAATCAACTACTTCTAAATCATTAGAACTACCTAATTCTTGATTGTCATCATTAAAAATCAAATTTTCTCCATAAATTATTTTTTTTTAAAATCTCTCGGCGGTGACCTATTTTCCCACAAAATTTGCAGTATCGTCAGCGCTAAAACGTTTAACTTCCGTGTTCGGAATGGTAACGGGTTGTTCCATATTGCCTGAACTACCGAGAGACAAATATATATTAAACTGGTCGCGGGGGGCGGACTCGAACCGCCGACCTTTGGGTTATGAGCCCAACGAGCTGCCGCTGCTCCACCCCGCAACAAAAACGAATATTTACAAGTTGATTTTCTTAATGGGTTAAACCCTCGGACCATTAGTATTGCTCAGCTCAAAGTGTTACCACTCTTACACATGCAACCTATCAACCCTGTAGTCTCCAGGGGGCCTTACTCTCATAAAGAGATGGGAAATCTTATCTTGAGACGGGCTTCGCACTTAGATGCTTTCAGCGCTTATCCTTAATAGACATAGCTACCCGGCGATGCATCTGGCGATACAACCGGCACACCAGAGGTCTACTCACTCCGGTCCTCTCGTACTAGGAGCAACTTCTCTCAAATTTCCTGCGCGCACAGCGGATAGAGACCGAACTGTCTCACGACGTTCTGAACCCAGCTCGCGTGCCGCTTTAACGGGCGAACAGCCCGACCCTTGGGACCTTCTTCAGCCCCAGGATGCGACGAGCCGACATCGAGGTGCCAAACCTCCCCGTCGATATGGACTCTTGGGGGAGATAAGCCTGTTATCCCCGGGGTAGCTTTTATCCGTTAAGCCACGGCCCTTCCACTCGGTACCGTGGGATCACTTTGCCCGACTTTCGTCCCTGCTCGACTTGTTGGTCTCGCAGTCAAGCAACCTTATGCCAATGCACTCAAAAGCTGATTTCCATCCAGCCTGAGGTTACCTTTGGGCGCCTCCGTTACATTTTAGGAGGCGACCGCCCCAGTCAAACTGCCTACCAGA
>Ga0315326_10000512_pt1 | contig 18787 bp, 19 predicted proteins | sample M180m32315metaG_FD_203457 | JGI IMG/M metagenome (GOLD analysis project Ga0315326, IMG submission 203457) | Ammonia-oxidizing marine archaeal communities from Monterey Bay, California, United States - M1 80m 32315 | ecosystem: Environmental > Aquatic > Marine > Coastal | place: USA: California... | reverse complement strand
TCCCTCGGGTCGGCTGATGATGGGAGCGGTTCCGATGACTGACTCCGGGTCTGATCGACCGACGATCCCCGAACTGCGTATCGGGCAGGGCTTTGACGTCCACCCGTTTAGCGAGGATTCCGGCCGGTCCATGGTCCTGGGTGGTGTGACGTTCGACGGCCCTGGTCTGGCCGGCCACAGCGACGCCGATGTGGTGGCCCACGCCGTCACTGACGCCCTACTGGGGGCCGCTGGTCTAGGCGACATCGGGCAGCGCTTCCCAGACACCGACGCTGCCTTCGCCGGCGCCGACAGCATGGCTCTGCTGGTCAATGCGGCCGACGCGGTCGTTGCCGAGGGTTGGACGGTGGCCAACGTGGACTGCACGGTGGTCCTCGAGGCCCCGAAGCTGGCGCCCCGTCGTGATGAGATGCAGGCCGGCTTGACCCGAGTGGTCGGTGGCCCGGTCACCATCAAGGGCAAGCGGGCCGAGGGCCTCGGTGCCCTGGGTCGTCGTGAGGGTGTGGCCTGTTTCGCCGTCGCCCTGTTGGTCCGATCCGTTGCCCCGTCGGGACGAGAAGATGGAGGCACCTCGTGAGTGGTTCCCGAGGTGGAAGTGGAAGGGGTCCGGGCGCTGGCGCCCGCAGAGGCGGTCCGAGTAAGGCCGGTTCGAGTAGGGGTGGCCCCCGTCGGGGCGGCCCTCAGAACGTCGGCAAGGGCAACCGGGGTGCGGCTCGTCCTGAACCGCCGCCCCGACGGTCGTCAACCGGTCGACCCAACAAGCCCGGGGGCGGTTCCGGCCGGGGCCGTGGCTCGGGCCAGCGGGGTACCTCGCCGTTGGGTAACCGTGACGGTGGCGACGGGCCCAAAGGTCTGGGTGGCGACCAGGTGGAGGGCCGTCAGGCTGTCCGAGAGCTCCTGCTGGCCGGCACCCGCCGGACACGCGAGGTAGTTCTGGCCGGCGATCTCGACTCGGCCCCCATCCTCGACGACATCATCGATTTGGCCGACGAGGCCAAGGTCACCATTCGAGAGGTGTCACGCAACAAGTTCGAGTCCATGACCCGCACCGAGGCTGCCCAGGGGGTGCTGGCCCTGGCCCAGCCGCTGCAGGAGTACCAGCTCGACGACCTCCTAGTGCCCGACGCTGCAGGTCGAGACCCGTTCCTGTTGCTACTCGACGGTGTGACCGATCCCGGCAACCTCGGGGCGATCCTCCGATCAGCGGAGTGTGCTGGGGTGACCGGTGTGGTTCTGCCCCGTCACCGGGCGGCCGGGGTGACGGCCACGGTGGCCAAGTCGGCAGCTGGGGCTATCGAGCACCTTCGGATGACCAGGGTCGGAGGCCTGCCCAAGGCGTTGTCACAGATGTCGAATGCTGGCGTGTGGTCCGTGGGCCTCGACGCAGGTGGAGATGGGGCCATCCACCAACTCACGGTGGCCGACCAGCCGGTGGCCCTCGTCATGGGCGCCGAGGGGACTGGCCTGTCCCGCCTGGTGCGGGAGCGGTGCGACACCATTGCCCACATCCCGCTGGCTGGGGTGCTGGGCTCGCTGAACGTCTCGGCGGCTGCCGCTGTTGCCCTCTTCGAGGTGGCCCGCTGTCGGACCTGAGCCCGGTGTACGGCCGGACGACCTAGGTCGCAGCGACCCGGGGCGTGCACGCCCCGGGCCCGCGACCTGTGACCGTGGTCAGGCTGTCGCGCCTGCCCTGCGAAACATGATGATGCTGGAGAGCAGCAGCCAAATGGCGAACACCAGGAAGCCGATGAAGGAGATCGGGTGGGGGATCACGAGGATGAGAGCCGTCGCATAGCCGATCCAGGCCAGCCACGAGGGAATGAGACCCGTCTGCTTCGCTGAGGCGCTCACGCCGACCGTGATGAGGACCATGCCGAAAAGGAAGGGCACCCACAGGTACTGGAGCATGGCGCTGACCGCCACCACTGCAGCGGTGGGCATGTGCTCGGCGGCGTCGAGGAGGGCCATCCGGGAAGCGGAGTCCATGGCCATGCCGGCGGCCATGCAGACGGTGCCCACGGCTGCAGTGGGGGCCAGGAGGGTCACCCCTCGTTCCCGGAGGGCGTTGCTGGTCCAGAGCCCCCAGAGCAGCATGAGGATCCCCACGAGGACTCCCACCCACATGGCGAACCAGGCCCCGTCGCCCATGTCCACCCAGTGGGCGACGATCTGATCGGTGGTCTTCTCGGATACATCCGGTGGATCGCCCTCGATGGACATCATGACGATCATGCCGATGATCGAAACGGCCCCGAACAGGGCGCCGAAGCGTTCGATGAAGCGTTGCAAGGGAGACTCCTCCCGCCAGTGGCAGGGTCCGTTCCCCGCCGGAACCGCGAGCATCGCACGGATTCGGCTGGATTGCGGGACCTTGAGCCCGAGGTCGGATTCGAACCGACGACCTGACGCTTACAAGGCGCCTGCTCTGACCAACTGAGCTACCCGGGCGGGATGGTGCGGGTCTTCCGACCAGTTAATCGACGTGGCCGGGCCTCCCTCCCTGACGAGGCTACTGAGACGGGCCGGACGTGTCGTCCGACCCGTTCCGCTGGGTGTTCCCCGTCTTGACGTCTCCGGCCTTGGGCCGAGGCCGACGTGCTGGCACCCCGGAACATGATGGTGGCGGCGATCAGCATCCAGACCATGGCCAGCACGACGCCGGTGAAGGCCACTTCGTGGGGGATCAGGGCCCCGAGGGCGGAGACGTACCCGGCCTGGGCCAGCCACGATGGGATGAGGCCGGTCTGCTTCGCACTGGCGCCCACACTGACCAGAATCAGTACCTGGCCCACTGCGTACGGGATCCCCATCGCTGGGGGTACTTGAATGGCCACCCCGCGTGAACAATCATCAGGGTGTGGCACTGACGCAGCGAGACCGGGACATTCTGGACTTCGAACGATCGTGGTGGTCGGCCACTGCGCCTAAGGACGTTCAGATCCGTGAGCGGTTCGAGCTCTCAGCCACCCGCTACTACCAGGTGCTCGGCGAGATGCTCGACACCGACGACGCCATGGCCTACGACCCGCTGGTCGTGCGTCGCCTCCAGCGCCAGCGTGACCGTCGCCGCCGTGCCCGCCTCGAGCCCCGGATGATCGAGGAAGACGGCACCCGATGAATACCCGCCGACGCGGTGGGTTCGGTCCGAGCAACGCAGCCGCGGCCCCCCGGGCCTTCCTACTGATCACCATTGCCGTCCTCCTCGGACTGGTTCTGCTCTGGAAGGCCGTCGACTCCACTCCGGGGACCGTGGCACCGGCTGCCGACCAGACCGCGACTGCCGATTCGTCGACCGGCGAGACGTCCGCCGAGGCTGGCGATGCCTCTGCCGACGAGATGCCGGACGACGCCGACACGGACGCATCGGCCGATTCCGGAAGCGATGCACCAGCCACCACGGAGGCCCCGGCTCCGACCACTACCCAGGATCTCTTCCCGAAGCCCACCCACGCCCCCAACGAGGTGAATGTCCTGGTGGCCAACGGCTCGGGCGTATCCGGCGCAGCCGGCAAGGTCACCGACATGCTCAGCCCACTGGGCTGGGCCATGGAGTCCCCGGCCAACGCCAACAAGACCTCGGTCACCGGGATCTACTACAAGACGGGCTACGCCAGCGACGCTCAGGTAATCCAGGAACACTTCGGTGAGGCCCCGAGCATCCTCTCGCAGTTCCCGGCGGGCGGCCTCTCGGTCCCTGACGGCACACTGGACCGGATCGACAACGCCGACATCGTGGTCGTCCTTGGATCCGACCTGGCCATCCAGGGCGGCTGACCCCGGTCGATCTGTTTATCGCATAGGGCGATTCGGAACGGAAACTGGTCGCTTCGATGAAGGTGGTCGCCGCCCCCGACAAGTTCCGGGGCACCGGCACGGCCCGTGAGGTCGCCGCAGCCATCGGGCGGGCCGCCACCGCCGCCGGTGCTGACTGCGTCGAGATTCCCATGGCAGACGGCGGCGAGGGCCTGCTCGACGTGCTGGGCGGACCGGACCGAACCACGGTGGTCACCGGTCCGCTGGGCGCTCCGGTAGAGGCCGGCTGGCGACTGGACCGGGGAACGGCGGTCATCGAGATGGCCCGGGTAGCGGGCCTGGAACTGGCCGGAGGCGCCGACGGAAACCATCCTCTGGACGCCACGACGGCTGGCGTCGGCGAGCTCATCCTGAGCGCCGTGGAATCCGGGGCTCAACGGATCGTCATCGGCATGGGCGGGTCGGCCACCACCGACGGTGGGTTAGGTGCGCTCGACGCCATGGGCTCACCGGCCCGGTACCGGGGCGTGGAACTGCTGGTGGCCTGTGACGTGCGGACCCGGTTCGCCGACGCGGCCGAGGTGTTCGGCCCTCAGAAGGGCGCCACCGATGCTCACGTCCGGATGCTGACCGGCCGACTCGAACGTCTCGTGCAGGTCTACGGCGAACGCTTCGACGTCGACGTGTCGACCCTCGACCGGGCCGGGGCGGCCGGTGGGTTAGCCGGGGGCCTGGCCGCCATGGGCGCTGAACTGGTCGACGGGATCGACCTGGTGGCCGAGGAGCTCCGCCTCGACGAACACGTGGCCGACGCCGACCTGGTGGTCACTGGTGAGGGCTGGCTCGATGCGACCTCGTATGAGGGGAAGGTGGTCGGCGGCGTAGGCGTCTACGCCGCTGCGGCCGGGGTGCCCCTCCTGGTGGTGGTGGGAGGTGCCGAACCAGAGGTAGCGGACCGCGATGGTGTCGTCTCGCTGTCGGAACGCTTCGGCATGGCTCGGGCCATGGCTGAGCCCACCGCCCTCCTGGAGATCGTCATCGGCGAGACGCTGGCCCGTGGATAGCGTGCCGGCCATGGCCGTCACCATCCGCATCCCCACCACCCTCCGTCCGCTGACCTCCGGTCAGCCCGAGGTCAACGTCGAGGCTGGCACCGTGGGCGAGGCCCTTGCCGCTCTTGATGCCGCCCATCCAGGGTTTACCGAGCGAATCACCGACGAGTCCGGCGCCCTGCGTCGCTTTGTGAACGTGTTCGTGAGCGACGAAGACGTCCGTTTCCTGAACGGGCTTGACACCGAGGTGCCCGACGGCGCTGCGGTGGCCATCGTCCCGGCTGTCGCCGGAGGCTGACCCGTCAACTGCGCCGGAGGCTGAGTCAGCTTCCGGTCAGCCGCTTCAGCGGTCGACATTGGCCTGTCGGACAACCTTCCGACGTTGGAAAACCGCCGATCCGGTGGTTGGATTAGCACTCGTAGCAAGAGAGTGCCAGCAGCCGCGCCCGTGAGCTGCCGGCCCTGTCGACCGGTCGCCGACCGACCGGTCATCACTTGAGTACGTACCAAAAACCTGACTGAGAGGCATTCCTGATGGCGAAGATCATCACGTTCGACGAGACGGCCCGCCGTTCCCTCGAGAGGGGCATGAACCAACTGGCCGACGCAGTGCGCGTCACGCTCGGCCCGAAGGGCCGCAATGTCGTCCTGGAGAAGAAGTGGGGCGCCCCCACCATCACCAACGACGGCGTCTCCATCGCCAAGGAGATCGACCTCGAAGACCCGTACGAGCGCATCGGCGCCGAGCTGGTCAAGGAGGTCGCCAAGAAGACCGACGACGTCGCCGGTGACGGCACCACCACGGCCACCGTTCTGGCCTGGTCAATGGTCCGTGAGGGCCTTCGCAACGTGGCCGCCGGTGCCAACCCGATGTCCATCAAGAAGGGCATCGAGGCCGCCGTGGCCGCCGCCGTGGATTCCATCCGCAACTCGGCCCAGGACGTCTCCAGCGACAAGGGACAGATCGCCAACGTGGCCGCGATCTCGGCCGCTGATCCCGAGATCGGCGCCATGATCTCCGAGGCCATCGACAAGGTGGGTAAGGATGGCGTCATCACCGTCGAGGAGGGTCAGACCTTCGGCATGGAGATGGACCTCGTCGAGGGCATGCGCTTCGACAAGGGTTACATCTCGCCGTACTTCGTGACCGACCCCGACCGCATGGAAGCCGTCCTCGAGGACCCGTACATCCTGTTCGTCGGTTCCAAGATCACCGCTGTGCGCGATCTAGTGCCGGCCCTCGAGAAGGTCATGCAGACCAACCGTCCGCTGCTCATCCTCGCTGAAGACGTCGAGGGAGAGGCCCTGGCCACCATCGTGGTCAACAAGATCCGTGGCACCTTCAACGCCGCGGCCGTCAAGGCCCCGGGCTTCGGTGACCGTCGTAAGGCAATGCTCCAGGACATGGCCATCCTCACCGGTGGTCAGGTCATCTCCGAGGAGGTCGGGCTCAAGGTCGACGCCGTGACACTCGACATGCTCGGTCAGGCTCGCAAGGTCGTTGTCAGTAAGGACGAGACCACCATTGTCGAGGGTGCCGGCGACGACGCCGAGATCTCGGGGCGCATCGCCCAGATCAAGGGCGAGATCGAGAACACCGACTCGGACTACGACCGCGAGAAGCTCCAGGAGCGTCTGGCCAAGTTGTCCGGCGGCGTGGCCGTCCTGAAGGTTGGCGCAGCCACCGAGGTCGAGCTCAAGGAAAAGAAGCACCGCATCGAGGACGCGGTGAGCACCACCAAGGCAGCCATTGAGGAGGGCGTCGTGGCCGGCGGTGGCGTGACGCTGCTTCGTGCCCAGGCGGCCGCCCTGGAGGCCGGCGAGTCGCTGGACGCCGATGAGGCCACCGGAACCCGCATCGTGGCCAAGGCGCTCGAGGGTCCGTTGACCCAGATCGCCGTGAACGCTGGCCTCGAGGGTGGCGTCATTGTCGACAAGGTCCGCAACCTCGAAGGCTCGGTCGGCTTCAACGCCGCCACCGGCGAGTACGAGGACCTGGTCGTCGCCGGCATCATCGATGCCGCCAAGGTGACCCGTTCGGCCCTCCAGAATGCAGGCTCCATTGCGGCGTTGTTCCTCACCACCGAGGCCGTCGTCGCTGACGCCCCGGCCGACGGTGCAGGCGGCGGCATGCCGGATATGGATTTCTAGAACGGGATTTTTCGTTCCGAATACGCGAGACGGACGCCCTCCGGGGCGTCCGTTCCGCGTTTTGGGGGCCGAGCCTGTTCACTGGTGTGCATGAGGCTGGTGAACACATTCGCCTGGGCCCGGACATGAGCCGGGGCCGGACCGCCCGGGTGCTGACCCGCCGTGTCGACGCTGACGGCAACCGTCGCGTCCCCGACGAGCTGATTGTCGAGGAACCCATGTCGATCCGCCTTGACGGTGAGCTGGTGGCCACCACCATGCGAACCCCGGGTGATGACTTCGAGCTGGCCGTCGGGTTCTGCATCACCGAGGGTGTTCTGGCTGACGCTCCGGTCCTCTCGGTCCGCTACTGCGGACAGGGGTCGGCGTCGGAGGCCGAGTACAACGACGTCACCGTGGACACCGGTGGTCGGGCCCCCGTCCCCACGCCCCGGCTCGGACCCGCCTCGTCGTCGTGCGGCATCTGTGGAACGGTGGCCATCGACGAACTACGTGAACGCCTTCGCCCACTCGACGTCGAACCGTTCGACGTCGAGGTGCTGGCCGCCATGACCGACCGCATCGACGGTCAGGCCCTCTTCTCGACCACCGGGGCCGTGCACGCCGCCGTGGCCTTCGACCGCACGGGCCAGCCGTTGCTGCTGCGTGAGGACATCGGTCGTCACAACGCCGTCGACAAAGTGGTGGGTCGACTCCACATGGACGGTCTCCTGCCGGCGGGCGAGCTAGGGCTGTGGGTCAGCGGCCGGGCCTCGTTTGAGATGGCCCAGAAGGCGTGGGCCGCCGGGTTCGCCAGCCTGGTGGCGGTCAGCGGACCGTCGGCACTGGCCGTCGAGACAGCCCGGACCGCCAACCTTCAGTTGGCCGGCTTCGCCCGTGGCGACCGGCTCAACCTCTACACCGGCGACTGAGAGGGCCGACGGGGCCGCTCCCTAGACTCGCAGCGATGAGCGAACCCGTTTCCCCCTCCGACGGCCTGGCCGTTCTCCACCTGTTCCTCAAGGTGTGCGGCCACAGCGACGCTGCCGCCGTACGTGTCGCCGTCGACGCAGCCACCGAGGCTGGCGACCAGGTCGTCCCAGTGGCCATTCTCGGCCACAAGGCCGATGTGGCCGTCATGACGCTCGGCACCGACCTGTGGCGGCTCCGGGCCCTGCAGACCGCCCTGGTGGCCGCCGGCCTCGAGCTGGTCGACAGCTACCTCAGCCTCACCGAGGTGTCGGAATACGCTCAGGGCGTTCCCGACGAGATGAAGCGGGCCCGCCTCCACCCGGTGCTGCCGCCCGAGGGCAAGCCGGCATGGTGCTTCTACCCGATGTCCAAGAGTCGTGACGTGGGCGCCAACTGGTTTGAGTTGCCCTACGACGACCGACACGAGCTGATGATGGAGCACGGCACGTCGGGCCGGACCTTTGCCGGACGCATCCTCCAGGTGGTCACCGGCTCGGCGGGTATAGACGACTTCGAGTGGGGCGTGACCCTGTTCGGACAGCATCCCGATGACCTCAAGGACGTCGTCTACACGATGCGCTACGACCGGGCCTCGGCCCGCTTTGGCCAGTTCGGGACCTTCTACACAGGCATGGTCGACGAGCTGGACGTCGTGCTGAAGCGGGTTGGCTGCACCTGACCATGGGATCGGCCCCCGCCTTTCCGGAACCCGACATGCGTCGTCTGGGCGCGTCGGAGCCGAGTGTCCTGAAGTCGGAGGCGCTGCATCGGGTCCTGCGCGATCTGGACCGGGTAGTGGTGGCCTTCTCCGGCGGCGCCGACTCGGCGCTGCTGGCCCACGCCGCCCACACATTGTTGGGCCCCGACCGTGTCCACGTGGTCACAGCCGTGTCGCCGTCGTTGGCCGGCGACGAACGGGCCGACGCCGCGGCGTTGGCCGACGAGTGGGGCCTGCGTTGGTCGGCCGTTGAGACCGACGAGATGACCCACGCTGCCTACCGGGCCAACGACGCCGATCGCTGTGCCCACTGCAAAGAGGCCCTCATGGACGTGCTGGCCCCCATCGCAGCCGCCGAGTCGGCCACCGTGGTGCTCGGTGTCAACGTCGATGATCTGGGTGATCACCGGCCCGGCCAGAAGGCCGCGGCCGACCGGGGAGCACGCTTCCCCCTGGTGGAAGCCGGGCTGACCAAGGACGACGTCCGGGCACGGTCCCGGGCCCTGGGCCTGCGGACCGCCGACAAGCCGGCTGCCGCCTGCCTCGCCTCGCGGGTGCCCTACGGGACCGAGGTCACCGTTGGCGTGTTATCCGGCGTCGAGCGGGCTGAGGCCGCGTTGCGGCGCCTCGGTTTTGACGGCCTCCGGGTCCGTCACTACGACGACACGGCCCGCATCGAGGTGCCGACTGATCGCCTGGCCGACGTGGTTGAGCGCCGTGACGCCGTGGTGGCCGCTGTGACCAGCTCGGGGTACCGCTACGTCACCCTGGACCTCGAGGGCCTGCGGTCCGGCAACCTCAACGCCGCCCTGGGGCCCGATGGAGCCTGATCCGGGACCACCGCTGGAACCGGAGGCTCACCTCGCCGAGCTGGCTGACGCGTTGGTCGACGGACTGGTGGCGGCCCTTCCCGGCTGGGTGGAGCAGTGCGTGTCCCGGGTCGCGGAGGCCTGGAGCGGAGATCCGGCGGGTGACACGGTCGAGGTGCCGGCCGAGCGGCTGGCCGATGCAGGCCGTAGGGCTGCCGAGGAGGTGGGGGAGCGCCTGCGGGCCCTGCTGGATGCAGACGTCGACAAGCAGTGGACCGGACCGCTGGCCGTACTGCGCGACACCGTTCGATTCCCGACCGACCTGCTGCGGACTGCCGGTGTGCCGCCGGTGGACCGCGACGGCGATGCCGCCCGGATGTTCCCCGACGATCTCTACGACCTGACGCCCTCCTCGTTTGCCGACATTCATCCTGACCTGCAGGGCCCCGGCCTGGCGTGGGGTGCAGCCAAGGCCTTCGTCCACCGCCGACGTCACCTCGAGGGAGATGGATCTTCCTGAGCGACGGGTCATCTGACCGGAACAGTTCACCGTCCTGAAACACTGGCGTGACCATGCCGTGATGCGCAGCGGTCAACCTGTCGACCGACCATCCACATCCCGCGTCCGTCGCGGACCCTGAAAGGACCCCCCAATGGATTCTGGTGACATTGCCTGGATGTTGACCAGCACGGCCCTCGTCGTCTTCATGGTGCCGGGACTGGCCCTGTTCTACGGCGGCATGGTCCGCTCCAAGAACGTGCTGAACATGTTGATGATGAACATGTACTGCATCGGGATCGTGCCCATCGTGTGGGTGCTGGTCTCGTACTCGATCGGCAACTCGCCCGACGGGGACGGCTTCTTCGGTGGCGACTGGATCGGCAACTTCGACTTCATCGGTCTCAAGGGGATGGCCGGCGACACCGAGGGCCTGGTGTTCGTGGCCTTCCTCATGACCTTCGCCTCCATCACCCCGGCGCTCATCTCGGGAGCGGTAGCCGACCGACTCAAGTTCTCGGCGTGGGTGCTCTTCGTGCCCGTCTGGCTGGTGCTGGTCTACAGCCCGGTTACCTACTGGGTGTACAGCGGCTGGCAGCACGGCAATGGTGCGTTGGACTTCGCCGGTGGCACGGCGATCCACGTCAACGCGGCGGCCGCCGCCCTGGCCTTCGTTCTGGTCCTGGGGAAGCGGAAGGGCTGGCCGACGGAGGCCATGCCCCCGCATGACATGCCGCTGGTAATGATCGGTACCGGCATCCTGTGGTTCGGCTGGTTCGGGTTCAACGCCGGATCGGCCGGTGCGGCCAACGGCCAGGCCGTGCAGGCCCTGTTGAACACGTTTCTCGCCGCGGCGGCCGGCATGGTCGGCTGGCTGGCCACCGAAAAACTACGTGATGGTCAGGCCACCTCGTTGGGTGCCGCCTCCGGCGTGGTCGCCGCGTTGGTGGCCATCACCCCGGCTGCAGGCTACGTGGGTGGACTGGCCGGCATCGTGTTCGGCCTCCTGGCCGGCAGCGTCTGCTATCTAGCCTTGACCCTCAAGACCCGGTTCGGCTTCGACGACAGCCTCGACGTGGTGGGCATCCACGGCGTGGGCGGAATCCTCGGTGGTCTGCTGCTGGGCCTATTCGCCGACTCCAGCGCCATACCGGGTGGCGGTTTCGACGACGGCTTGTTCTTCGGTGGCGGCATCGAACTCTTCTTGGACCAGGCGGTGGCCATCGGTTCAGTCGTCGTCTTCTCGTTTGCCATGACCTGGGTGATTGTCAAGGCGATCGACGCGGTGGTCGGCCTCCGGGTCGACGAAGAGACCGAGGCGGTCGGACTCGACCAGCGGATCCACGCCGAGTCGGCCTACAACGAAGGCCCGAAGGGCTCAGTGGTGGCCTGATCGACCCCGGGTCCACGATTAGAAACGTGACCGTGTTCGACATATCCGACCTGCTGGACGACCGGTCCCTCCGGGGGCCGGCGTTCTGCGCCGCGTTGACCAGCCGCTTTGACGACTACCTGGCTGCAGTGTTTGCGGCAGCCGACGTGCCCCCCGGGGTGGCCTTGGTGGCCGTCGGTGGCTACGGCCGGGGCGAGCAGTGCCCGGGCAGCGACCTGGACGTGGCGTTGGTGCACGTCCCCGGCATGGACATGGGTGGCATCGCCGAACGTGTTTGGTATCCGCTGTGGGATGCCGGCCTGAAGCTTGGACACCAGGTAGGCACGGTGGCCCAGTTGCTCGACGTGGGCGCCGAGAATCTGGAGACGGCCACCAGCCTGCTGGCTGCCCGGGTGGTAGCTGCTAGCTCGGTCGACGGAGCGGCTCTGGTCGACGACCTGGCCGAGCGCGCGCTGACCCAGTGGAAGGGCCGCTCCCGCCAGAATCTCGACCAACTCCAGGGGGCGGTCGCGGAGCGCCACGCTCGGTTCGGTGAGGTGGCGTTCCTTCTGGAGCCGGATATCAAGGAGGCCCGCGGCGGTCTGCGTGACGTGCACAGCTTGTTCTGGGTGGAGCAGGCCACGGTGCCCATCCTGCGCGAGGCCGAGTCAGCCGGCCTGGCCGCAGCCTTCGAGACTCTGCTGGAAGTCCGCGTCGAACTCCACCGGCTGACCGGTCAGCGGGCCGACAAGCTCCTATTGGAACTCCAGGACGACGTAGCTGTCGCGCTGGGCCTGGCCGATGCCGACGTCCTGATGGCGGAGGTCTCGGCAGCGGGCAGGACCATTGCCTGGACGGGGGAGGGTGCGGCCCGTCGGACCCTGCGGGCCTCGCGTCGACGCGGACCGATGAAGGCACTGTCCGGGATCCGACGCCGGGAGGTGGCCCCCGGCCTGGTGCTCGATGACGGCCGCCTCGAGTTGACCGATGATGCGGATCTGGGCGACCCACTGCTCGTCCTGCGGTATGCAGCCAGCGCGGCCCGCCACGACGCCTACCTGCAGCGTGGATCTCTGGAACTCCTTGCCGATCACGCCGAGCCGGTACCCGTGCCGTGGCCTGCCGCGGCACGGGACCTGTTTGTCGACCTGTTGGCGGCCGGACCGGCGGCCATTCCGGTCATCGAGGACCTCGACCAGGTGGGCCTCTTCGTACTGCTGGTGCCCGAGTGGGAACCCTGCCGTTCACGGCCCCAGCGCAACGCCTACCACCGGTTCACCGTAGACCGTCACCTGATGGAGGCGGCGGCTGAGGCGTCCCGGCTAGTCGGCCAGGTTGAGCGGCCCGACCTGTTGCTGGTCGGTGCCCTGTTCCACGACATCGGCAAGGGCTATCCCGGTGACCACACGGTGGTCGGCGTCGACCTCCTAGCGACCATTGCCGCCCGAATGGGCTACGAGGGCGACGACGTCGACCTACTGGTCGCCATGGTCGAACACCACCTGCTGCTGCCCGACGTGGCCACCCGGCGCGACCTCGACGACGACGGCACTATCCGTCAGGTGGCTGACGCAGTGGGCGGAACCGTGTTGCTGGGCCTCCTCGGGGCGCTCACCGAAGCCGATTCGATCGCTACCGGCCCGTCGGCATGGAGCAACTGGAAGGCCGGGCTGGTCCGTGAGTTGGTGGAACGCACCTCCCACGTACTGGGTGGGGGCGACGTCGGCGATGTGGTCGGGGGCTCGTTTCCGGATGCCGCCCAGCAGGCCCTGCTCGACGAAGGGACGTTCGTGGTGCGTGGAGAGGGGCTGGAGCTGACCGTGGTGGCCGCTGACCGCCCGGGCACGTTTGCCAAGGTGGCCGGCGTGCTGGCCCTCAACGGGGCTGACGTCCTTGGTGCGTCGGCTCATTCCGAGCATGGGCGGGCACTCTCGGTGTTCCGTGTCGGATCGGTGCTGGGCGGCGAACCCGACTGGGCGCGGATCGACGAACAGGTCAACCGGGCCCTGGCCGGCCGCCTGGCCGTGGCGGCCCGCCTCGGTGACCGGTCGCGCACCTACCGACCCATCCACCTGACCGCCCGTCCGGCCCGCCCAACTATGACCGTCGACAACGTCTCGTCGGCCACCGCCACCGTGCTGGAGGTGACGTGCCCAGACGGCGTCGGCGTGCTGTATCGGATCACCCGGGCCTTCGCTGAGCTGGACCTTGACATCGTCCGGGCCCACGTCCAGACCCTCGGATCGGACGTGATCGACGCCTTCTACGTGCGGGATCCGTTCGGCGCCAAGATCACCGACCCCGAGCACCTTGCCGAGGTGGAACTGTCGGTGCTGCGGTGGGTGGCCGTCGACTTCTGACCCCACCGGGCTCCCCGTCGGCGACCCCGTCATTCACCACGTCATGTCGCCCGCCTACGGTGCATCCATGAACTCTGATTCCGGTGCACCCCCGCCCCCCGGCCAGGCCGACCTGCTGCGATGGGCCGAGGCACTCTCGGCGTCGGCCCGCACCGGCATGGGCTTCACCGAGTCGCTCTATGAGAAGGAGCGCTACGAGGAGGTCCTCCACGTAGCCGCCGAGATCCGGTCCCGGTCCGACGCCCTGGTGGGACGCACTGTGGATCCCGACGACCTGGTGGCCGAGTGGTACGACACCGTCGGTTCTGGCGTCAGGGGATACGTCACCCCCAAGACCACCGTCGGCGCGGTGGTCGGCAACGACGCCGGCGAGATATTGCTGGTCCAGCGGTCCGGGTCGGGCGTGTGGCTGTACCCCACCGGGTGGGCCGACGTCGGCTACTCACCGGCCGAGGTGGTGGTCAAGGAAGTCCTCGAGGAGACGGGCATCGAGTGCGAGGTGGTTCGCCCCATCGCCATCCTCGACGGGCTTCGCCTGGGCATCACGGGCATCCCGCTGTATTCACTGGTCTTCCACTGTCGGATGACGGGCGGCAAGCTGGCGGCCCACCCGCTCGAGTGCCTCGACGTGGGCTTCTTCGCGGCTGACTCGATGCCCGAGGGGCACGCCCTTCCTGCCGAGTGGGTGGACGAGGCCTTCGCTGCCATCCGGGGCGAACCGGTGGAGGTCCGCTACGACCGTCCCCGAGAGCCCATGTGGGAGGGCGATGTGGCTTCAGAGGGAGAGGCTGCTTCTGAGGAAGACGTGACCCTCGAAGGTGACCTGGGTATCGGCTGACCTACCGTACGGGCCGGACGGGATCTCGGCCGGAGACGACTCAGGTGCCGGGCTGGTTCCGGAGGAAGTCTTCGACTTCGGCCACCAGGCGGTCCGGAGCGTCAGCCGTCTCCTCGTCGAAGTCGGCCTCCAACTGCTCCACGTACTCGACGGTCTCGTCGTCCTCGGAGACCAGTTCGGTGACCTGGCGTTCGTAGTCGGCGGCCAGAATTTCCAGGTCAGTACGGGGCACATCGACCTCGAACACCCGGCAGAGGCGCTCCACCAGGGCGAGGGCCGCCTTGGGTGACGGGGCGTTGGACACGTACGAGGGGACGCTCGCCCAGAACGACGCCGTCACGACGCCGCGGTCACGCAGACCGGCGGCCAGCACGCCCACGATGCCCGTCGGGCCCTCGTAGGTCGATGGCGAGAGGTCAAGACGCTCGGCCAGACGGGCATCCTCGGTCCCGCCGTACACCTGGGTGGGGCGGGTGTGGGGAACGTCGGTGAGCAGGGCGCCGAGCGTGCAGACCATCGCCGCATCGAACGCCTCGGCGGTATGGGCGATGTGGTCCACGAAGGTTCGCCAACGCAACTGGGGTTCGTGGCCGATGGCGCACACCAGGTCGTGGTCGGCGTCGGGTACCCGGGCCACGTAGATCGAGGTCGACGGCCACACGATCTGGCGGACGTCGTCCTCGTCGAGACAGACGCTGGGGCGGGCCACCGTAAAGTCGAAGAAGTCCTCGGCGTCGATAGTGGCCACGTGGACCGCTTCGTAGTGGTCCCGGATGTAGCGGGCGGCCGTAGAACTGGCCTCGCCAGCGTCATTCCAGCCCTCGAAGGCGGCCAGAAGGACCGGCGATCGTAACTCGATGGGCATCTCTTCGACGTGCCACGAGAGGTGCGGCGCGAGGTGTGGAGCGGGGTCGATGGGCATCGAGGCGGAGGCTAGCCAGACGCGCTCCAAGGCGCGCCGGTGCCGTCACGATCCGTCCGCCTCTGGCGGACCGGGGCGGGGTTCTAGGCTCGCCGCCCATGGAGACGCAGGAGGCTGGATCGCCCGACCAGGAATCTTCGAAGGGGTCGGCGGCCCCGGTCGAGGTTCGTGAAGTCACCGAGGTGGATGGGGCCCTGCTGGGTGCCATGGCCCGGCTCATTCCGCAACTGTCGAGCTCCAATCCGCCGCCGGATGCCATGGCGCTCGAGGCCATCGTGTCGTCCGACGCGTCGATCCTGCTGCTGGCCGTCGACCCGTCGACCACCGGTGAGACGGCGATCCTGGGGAGCATGACGCTGGTCCTGTTCCGCGTTCCGACCGGCCTCCGGGCCTGGATCGAGGACGTGGTCGTCGACGAAGGGGCCCGCAGCCGTGGCATCGGCGAGGCGTTGAACAGGGCAGCCATCGAACGGGCTCGCCGCGAGGGCGCCACCACCGTGGACCTGACGTCGCGCCCCTCCCGGGAGGCCGCCAACCGGCTCTATCGTCGGCTTGGCTTCGAGGAACGATCAACCAACGTCTATCGCCTGGATCTCTGATCGGCTGATACCTTCCGACACATGACGGACACGACGATCACCGAGGGTCCAACCAAGGTTGCGGCACGGAAGGCCTTCGGTGAGGTCGAAACCGAACTCCGGGACCTCTCGCGGTGGATGTACGAGAACCCCGAGTTGGGATACGAGGAGTTCGAGGCGTCGGAACGCTTGAGTTCGTTCCTGGGGCGCAACGGCTTCGACGTGACCTATCCCAGTCACGGACTGGACACGGCCTTCGAGGCGACCGCCGGGACCAGCGGGCCACGGGTCGTCATCTGCTGCGAGTATGACGCCCTGCCCGAGGTGGGGCACGCCTGCGGCCACAACATCATCGCCACCTCGGCTGTCGGTGCCGGCGTAGCCCTCGCCCCGCTGGCCGAGGAGTTGGGCATCCGGGTCACCGTGCTGGGCACCCCGGCCGAGGAGGGTGGCGGCGGCAAGGTCGAGCTGATCGAGGCCGGTGCCTTCGAGGACGCCGCAGCGTCGATGATGGTCCACCCCGGCCCCTACGACGAACTGGATCCGTCGTTCCAGGCGTGTCAGCACTACGACGTCGAGTTCTTCGGCAAGGACTCCCATGCGGCCTTTGCCCCGGAGGAAGGGATCAACGCCCTGGACGCTTTCGTGCAGGCTTACGTGAACATTTCCACCCTGCGCCAGGCCATGGTTGACGACGATCGGATCCACTGCAAGGTGACCCGCGGTGGTGACGCCGTTAATGTCGTGCCGTCGCACACGAAGTCCGAGTGGCTGATCCGCTCGGGCAGCGTGGAGCGTCTCGCCGAGTTGATTCCCAAGGTGAAGGCGTGCTTTGAGGGGGCGGCCATTGCCACCGGCTGTCGGTTCGAGTGGCACGAGACGGCCCATCCGTACGAGAGCATGCGAAACAACGACGTCATGACCGACCTGTACGCCGCCAATTCGGAGGCCATCGGTCGGCCCATGCCCACCCACGCCGAACAGGGTGGGGGCTCGGGTTCGTCGGACATGGGCAACGTCAGCCAGATCGTCCCGTCAATCCACCCGATGCTTGGCATGGACTGCGGCGACGCCGTCAACCACCAGCCCGAGTTCGCCGACCGGACCGTGGAGCCCGGCGGGGAGTCGGCGCTGCGTGACGGGGCGCTCGGCATGGCGTACACCGTGATCGACATGGCCGAACAGGACGTCTGGGACAGACTCGGGGCCTGAACCGATGACGGTGGACCCCACGCCGGTCCTGCGGGTCACCGACCTGACGACGCGGTTCAACACCCAGGACGGGACGGTGCACGCCGTCAACGGGGTGTCGTTCGACCTGGCCGACGGGGAGGTTCTCGGCGTGGTCGGCGAGAGCGGCTCAGGCAAGAGCGTTACGATGATGTCGCTGCTGCGGCTCATCCCCACACCGCCCGGTGAGGTCTTGGCCGGCCAGGCGATCTTCGAGGGCGACGACCTCCTTTCGATGGACCTGGGGGACCTGCGGAAGGTCCGGGGCGGCAAGGTCGGCTTCATCTTCCAGGATCCGATGACATCGCTGAACCCGGTGGTCACCGTGGGCGACCAGATCGTGGAGTCCCTCACCGTCCATCAGCCGGGTCGCCGGAAGGCGATGCGGCTACGGGCGCTTGAACTGTTGCAACTGGTCGGCATCCCGTCTCCGGAGGAGCGCCTCCGGTGCTACCCCTACGAGTTGTCCGGTGGGATGCGCCAGCGGGTGATGATCGCCATTGCCCTGGCCTGCAACCCGAAGGTCCTAGTGGCCGACGAGCCCACGACAGCCCTCGACGTGACCATTCAGGCCCAGATCCTGGAGTTGGTGAAGGGCCTCCGAGAGAAGCTCGGCATGGCGGTGATCTGGATCACCCATGACCTCGGCGTGGTGGCCGGCCTGGTCGACCGGGTGCTGGTCATGTACGGCGGCCAGATCGTGGAGGATGCGCCGGTCGACGAGTTCTATGCCCAGCCCCGCCATCCATACTCACAAGGCCTACTGGCTTCGCTACCGTCGGCCACCTCCCGTGGGGACAAGCTGGTCAACATCCAGGGGCAGCCTCCGGATCTCCGGTCGGCGCCCGCCAGTTGTTCATTCGCTCCCCGATGCCCGCACGCCTTCGACCGATGCGACCGGGAGAACCCGGTTCTGGCAGCCGTTTCGGCGACTCGAAAGGTCGCCTGCTGGCTAGACGAGGTGCCGGTACTGGTCGGCGCCCAGAGCGACGAGACAGCCAAAGGGCAGGTCGGCCATGGACGCTGAGATGACGGTCGTGCAGGAACAGGCACCTGAGGCACCCGAAATGCCTGAGGTACTGGTCTCGGTTCGTGATCTGAAGAAGCACTTCCCTGTGACCAAGGGCGCTCTCCGCCGCAAGGTCGGCGCCGTGCGGGCCGTCGACGGCGTGTCGTTCGACATCATGCGTGGTCAGACCCTCGGTCTGGTCGGCGAGTCGGGGTCAGGCAAGTCGACCATTGGTCGCACCCTCCTGCGTCTCGAGGAGCCGACGGAGGGCACGGTGGTCTTCGATGGCGGCGACATGGCCGAGCTGTCGGCCAGGGGGCTCCGAAAGGTCCGGCCGCGGATGCAGATGGTCTTCCAAGATCCACATGCCTGCCTCAATCCGCGGATGACCGTCAGTTCGATCATCGGTGAGCCCCTCGTCGAGCACCTCTCGATGACGTCGCGTGAACGCAACGAACGTGTCGAGGAGTTACTCGGACTGGTAGGGCTGAACCCTGAGCACGCAAACCGCTACCCCCACGAGTTCTCGGGTGGGCAGCGTCAGC
>Ga0315326_10000509_pt1 | contig 18832 bp, 17 predicted proteins | sample M180m32315metaG_FD_203457 | JGI IMG/M metagenome (GOLD analysis project Ga0315326, IMG submission 203457) | Ammonia-oxidizing marine archaeal communities from Monterey Bay, California, United States - M1 80m 32315 | ecosystem: Environmental > Aquatic > Marine > Coastal | place: USA: California... | reverse complement strand
GAGAAGTTTATGGATATTAAATGCGGGTATGGAGATCTATCGCCAGATGCCTTGGTTATTGTTGCCACAATTAGGGCTCTTCGTCACCACGGAGGAGCCAAGAAAGATCAATATGGGAATGCAAGTGTCGATAGGGTTTCGGTAGGTTTTTCCAATTTAGAAAAGCATATCGAAAACATGAAAAAATTCGGTTTAACACCCGTAGTTGCAATTAATCATAGAGTTGGTGATACAAAAGAAGAAATAATAGTAGTTCAAGAAAAATGTGCAGCACTTGGCGTTAACGCTGTTGTTTCTATGGGTTGGGCAGATGGCGGAAATGGTGCTCAAGATATTGCACAAGCGGTTGTTAATTCTATCGAATCTGGGGCTAACAACTTCAACCGACTATACGATTGGAATGCTCCAGTAGTTGAAAAAATAGAAACCATAGCGCGTGAAATCTATGGCGCAGATGGAGTCGATTTCGCTGCCAAAGCAAAACGAGATTTAAAAGGAATCGAAAACTTAGGGTTAGCGCACTTGCCAATCTGTATGGCCAAAACACAAAAGTCATTTTCAGATAATGACAAATTAGTAAATCGCCCAACGGGCTTTAAAGTAACTGTTCGCGAGTTCGAAATTGCTTCTGGAGCTGGGTTTTTAATACCAATTCTGGGTAAAATGATGCGAATGCCTGGCTTACCTGCAGTGCCTGCTTCAGAAGGTATGGATATAGATAGTAATGGTGTTATTAGTGGATTGAGTTAATGCCCCACTTCCAGCAAAAAACAATAACAAAATACTCTTCACGTTCGGAAGAAGAAAAGACTGACTGCGTTGCCGTTGAGGCGCCACTAGAAATACGTTTAGGTTTCGGTCCAGAAACTGAAAGAGAACAAAAAAGTATTTCAGTTACCATGCGCACTCCTGGTAATGACGAAGAGTTAGCTTTGGGGTTTTTAATAACGGAAGGAATAATTGGAACTCCTGACGATTTAATTTCAATTAAACATTGTGGGGAGGTTAATGAAGAAGAAGAAAACAACATTATTCGAGCCGAATTAAGCTCATCAGTAAAAATAGATTGGTCCAAATTAGATCGTCATTTTTATACTTCCAGTAGCTGCGGGGTTTGCGGTAAATCATCTATCGAAGCAGTAAAAAGTAATTGTCTTACCCGAGTCTCATCAACAGTAAAAGCATCTGCCTCAACAATTCTTCAATTGGCAGAACAACTTAACGACTCTCAGAGAGTATTCAACCTAACTGGAGGTATTCACGCCTCAGCCTTATTCAACTCCCAAGGAAAAATATTGATGATAAAAGAAGATGTTGGGCGACACAACGCCTTAGATAAAATTATTGGTGCTTCCGGCCTAGATAACAACCTTCCGCTACATCAAAATATTCTGCTCCTTAGCGGCAGAATTAGCTTTGAATTGGTTCAAAAATCTGCAGTAGCAGGCATCCCGATTATCGCTGCGTTTGGAGCACCTTCAAGCCTAGCAATTGAACTCGCCGAAGAAATAAATATTAGCCTAGTTGGCTTCTTAAAAAAAGACAAATTCAATGTTTATTCGGGAAAAGATAGAATTCAATGAAACAACATTTTAAAGGCAACTTTAAGTTTATCTCTTAATCAACTTAACCAAGTACCAATCGGGTTTAACAATAATAACATTTGGAATGTCGCCCATGTTCTCGTGACGCAACAGTTGCTCATTTGCGGTTTATCAAGCCTTCCTTTTGCAATGGACAACTCGTTAGTCGACAGATTTAGTAGAGGACAACTGGAAATATAACATTATCATAAGAGGAAATTACAAAAGTCAAATTTGCATTAATGACTACGATAAATTCCTCCCAACAAGACTATAAAAATGCTGTTTTCAAAACTAATAAAAGCTAGACAACGAGTTACACTTTTTCTATAGAGTCTGTTGAAAACGCAATTCGTTCCAATAATATTCATGAAGGTCTGTATTATAGATATTCCAACCATAAAGAAATCCTTAGCTTAAAAACCATTTTTCTTTCATGTTCACCCTTTTTTCGTAACTTTATTGGCAATTCTATACCTTAAGAAATGTCAAATAATTTAAGTGAGCTCTCTGGGAAAAAAGGATTGTCAAAAAATCTTTTTGAAAAACTAGCTAATGCGTCAATAGCAGAAGGCTCTCCAAGTAAAAAAGATCTAGCCAAACTTGCCGATGAATTTCTAATTGGCAAAGCTAATACATATGGAACAGTTTCTTTTTACGATTTTATGAAGCCCGAAAATAAAGGTAAAAAGGCTTATGTGTGTAATGGTACCGCATGTCTTTGTGCAGGACAACAAGCTGCCGTCCAAAGTGCTCTTGAAAAGCATTACAGCAATGACGAAATTGGTCATATGACCTGCTTAGGTCGTTGTCATGAAAATGCAGCGTTCCATCTAGATGGAATAAATTATTCGGGCGCAGACATTAATAATCTTGCTAATCTTAAAAGTCAACGTTCCAATCAATTTAATGTTGGGGCTACAACTGAAATACTCACAACAGATTATTCTGGATTCAACGAATATTATTCATTGCTTAAAACTTCTCTAAAAAAAGAATCTTCAAAATTACTTGACGAGATTAAAAAATCAAATATTCGTGGCCGCGGTGGTGCTGGGTTTCCGATGGGTTTTAAATGGGAGGCTTGCAGAAATGAAAAAAATGACACAAAATTTATAATCTGTAATGCCGACGAAGGTGACCCTGGTGCATATTCTGATGGTTACCTGCTAGAACAACGACCTCACTCGGTACTCTTCGGAATGATGATCGCGGGATATATTACAGGGGCCGAATGGGGCGTTTTATACATACGGGCAGAATATCCAGAATCGGTGACTATTATTCAAAAGGCAATTGACGAGCTGAGAGAAAATAATTTGTTAGGAAAAAATATTGATGGGTCTGGGTTTAGTTACGATTTCAAAATAATTAAAGCACAGGGGGCATACATCTGTGGCGAAGAGACAGCGCTAATAAATTCTATTGAAGGTCAGCGGCCAGAAGTTAGAACTCGGCCGCCATATCCAACACAACAAGGTCTATTTAATAAACCAACTATTGTAAACAATGTTGAAACCTTGGCTGCGGTTCATGCTATATTAAAAGAAGGTGGCGAAGCATACAAAAAGCTAGGAACAGAAAAGTCGAGTGGAACCAAATTGGTGTGTTTAGATAGCTTTTTTAATAATCCAGGCATATATGAGGTTGAAATGGGTACACCTTTATCTACAGTTATTTATGATTTAGGAGGAGGGTTTAAATGTCCGGTAAAAGCCATGCAAATTGGCGGTCCGCTTGGCGGAATCGTTCCTGTTGCTAAAATTGAAAGTTTATCTATCGATTTTGAAAGTTTTGCTAATGAAGGATTTTTATTAGGGCATGCCTCTATTGTTTGCATTCCTGAAAACTTTTCGATGATGAAGTTTATTGAACACCTCTTCGACTTTGCGCAGTACGAAAGTTGCGGTAAATGTTTCCCTTGCCGGCTAGGAACAAAACGGGGACAAGAAATGACAGAAAAAGCATTAAACAGCAACTATAAAATTGATAGAAAACTAATGGACGACTTATTAACCACTCTTGAAGATGGTTCTTTATGCGCCCATGGGGGTGGGATTCCATTGCCAATTAAAAATACTTTACAATATTTTGACGCTGAACTAAAAGAGTATTTTGCCTAATGAGCTGGTTTACACCAAATACTGACTCAACAGAAGGCTACTACGATAAGGCTCGGTATCTGCTCATATGGAGAATATCTCTGGCTTTTACCTTGGTTTTTTCTGCGCTAGCCGTTATATATCTAATTTTAAACCCAGGAAATTCTCACTCGGTTTTGTTGGGTCTTGCTTTGGGTCTTGGCGGTCTTGTTTATTTAAAATTTACAACTAAGTATGTGCCCTTATTTTGGGTGTATTCTATCTCTGGAACTTTAATCATTCATTTTTCAATCAACTTCATAATGGAATATACGCACTATGTTGATTTTTTATGGATGATTGCTGTAATTTTGATTGCATATATAGGGCTTGGGAGTCGATATGGCCTAATTTTTATAATAATAAACGGATTAGGTATTGGAGTCTTTTATTTTGTTAGTCTTAATACTCATATTAAAATTCTTCAAGATAAGTCGAACATTAATTTAACAGGAGATTATATCGAAGTTTCTTTGGTTTTGTTCCTTATTGCCTACCTGCTTCATCAACACTTTCTGTTTAGTGATTATACAAGAGCGAAACTTACTCTTTCTAACGAAAATCTAGAAGCAAAAAATCAGGAAAACGTGGTCTTATTAAAAGAAGTTCACCATCGAGTAAAAAATAATTTACAAATAATTACAAGTTTACTTCGATTACAAAAAGCGGAGCTTAAGCCAGAATCAGAGGTGAAATTTGATGAGGCTATCGGACGAATAATGACCATGTCCTTAATTCACCAAAAGCTATATCAAGAAGCAGAACTCTCAAAATTGGTGGTGAAAGAATATGTACTAGACCTGGTAGAAGAAATAAAAAATGCCTATCAAACCGCTGCGGAGGTCACGATAGAAGTTCATTCTTCCATTGAATCAATAGGCATGAAAACTGTAGTTCCTTTTGGTTTGATGATAAATGAATTGGCTTCAAATTCATTTAAACATGCTTTTAAATCGGGAAGCGAAGGAAAAATAGTCATACACGTTAGGGCTATTGAGAAAAATAAAATTGCATTAAAATATTATGACAACGGAATCTGGAGAACACCCGATATAAGCTGTTCTAAATTCGGAACTGAATTAATAGAAACGCTAATTGAACAACTAGACGGAACATATAAGAGAACCGACTCAACCTACGAATTTCAATTCACTAATATTGACACATAACCTTACCGATTATGAGCAATCTAGCGTATATAAATAATCATCCACACATATTTTTCAATGGCGAAACTATCTTGAACTTTGTAAAGCGTGTGGTTAGCGAAGATATTATTCCAACGCTGTGTGATGCTCCTAATATAGATGCATTTGGCTCGTGTCGTGTCTGCAGTGTTGATGTTGCGCTAGAAAAAGATGGTGCAACTAAAACAATGGCTTCTTGTCATACTCCTGTTATGACAAATAGCTATATATATCCTGACACTGAGAGTGTTCAAGAGTTGCGTAAAAACATTATTGAATTAGTTTTAACTGATCATCCTTTAGATTGTTTAACCTGTGAAGTAAATGGAAATTGTGAATTACAAGATGTTGCAGCCAGTGTAGGGATAACCCAGGTTCGTTACCCAGATGGCGCGAATCACTTGAACAAAGATAAAGACACTTCTCATCCTTATATGCGCTCGGAACTGTCAAAATGCATCAACTGTTATCGTTGTGTAAGGGCGTGCGATGAAGTTCAAGGTGAATTCGTGTTGAGCATGGCGGGTCGTGGCTTCGATGCGCACATCGTTAAAGGTAATAACGACTCGTTTATGGATTCTGATTGCGTAAGTTGTGGCGCTTGTTCTCAAGCATGTCCTACTAATGCCATATCTGATGTTTTCCAATCCAAATCAATTCAAGCAACAGACAAAACTAGAACAATCTGTACTTATTGTGGTGTAGGGTGCAACTTAGAAGTAGCGACTAAAAACGGAAAAATATTATCAATACAGGCCCCATATGATGCGAAATCCAACGAAGGTCATACCTGCTTAAAGGGTCGCTATGCCTTTAAATTTTATGACCACGAGGAAAGGCTAACTTCGCCAATGGTTCGCAAAAATGGTGAATTAGTAGCGGTAAGTTGGGATGAAGCGTATGATTTTATGGTTGATAAATTCACTAAACTCAAATTAAAGTTTGGACCAGATTCAATTGCTGGTATTTCTTCTGCAAGAACACCAAATGAAGAAAATTACTTGATGCAAAAATTCATAAGAGCGGTAATCGGAACTAATAACATTGATTGCTGCGCAAGAGTTTGTCATTCGCCAACTGCATTGGGAATGCAGCGTGCATTTGGCACCGGTGCAGCAACGAACTCTGTTGATGATTTAAACCACACCGATTGTATTATTGTTATTGGCGCAAACCCAACTGATGCGCACCCAGTAACGGGAGCGAGAATTAAACAGCGAATGATGCAAAGCTCAGTAACGAGTATTATTGTTGATCCTCGCAGAATTGAGTTAGCAAGATATGCGACTTATCACCTTCAATTACGGCCTGGCACCAATGTAGCTCTCCTCAATATGATGATGTATTACATCATTACTGAAAATGTATTAGACCAATCTTTTATTGAGGCCCGAACAGAGGGGTTTGAAGATTTTAAAGCTAATATCCTGAAATTAGACATGGATGAGCTCTCCGACATCACTGGAGTTGAAAAAGATTTGGTGAAAAAGGCTGCCGTAACTTATGCAACAGCCAAAGCCGCAATGGAATTTCACGGATTAGGTGTTACCGAACATACCCAAGGAACTTATACAGTTCAACTTATTGCTGATCTTGCTATGATTACAGGTAACATCGGCAAGAAAGGTTCTGGTGTTAACCCACTTAGAGGGCAAAATAATGTACAAGGAGCTGCCGATATGGGAGCGCAACCGCATCAAGGGGCTGGATACCTAGACATAACTGATCCAGAAATGAATCAACGATATAACTCATTCTACGGAACTGATGTGCCTAGCCATATAGGATATAAAATTCCGGAAATGTTCAATGAAGCAATCAGCGGAAATTTAAAAGCACTTTGGGTTGTCGGTGAAGATGTTGTTCAAACAGATCCCAACACTCAAAAAGTGATTAAAGCATTATCTAACCTTGATATGTTGGTTGTTTCTGAATTATTTATGACTGAAACTGCAAAACTTGCAACTGTACTTCTGCCTTCATCATCATTCCTCGAAAAAGAAGGAACATTTACAAATGGCGAAAGAAGAATTCAAAAAGTACAAAAGGTAGTTGAGCCATTAGCGGGAACAAAACCTGATGGACAACAAGTAATTGACATAATGAACCGAATGGGGTATTCCCAGCCCGATTATACCGCCAAAGGAATGCTAGAAGAAATCTCTCAAATTGTACCCTTCTTTGCTGGTGTAAAATGGGATGAGTTAGGTGACAATGGTAAACAATGGCCTGTATTACCAGATGGATCTGACACGCAAATGTTACACATCAATGAATTCAAGAAAGGTAAAGGATCTTTCTCTTATTTCGACTGGAAAGAATCTCGTGAAATAGAAAAGCACGGAAAAGACTATCCATATATCATCACAACAAACCGGGAGTTAGAGCACTATAATTGTGGGGCAATGACTCGCAGAACTGGTAATGTGGAAATACTTAAGGCAGATGTGTTACTCATCCATCCCGAAGATGCTTCGAAAGAACTGATAGCCGATGGCGATTTCGTTTGTGTTGAATCACCGAGAGGAAAAGTAGATATAAAAGCCAAAGTAACAGACGAAGTTAAGCCCGGTATTCTAAGTTCTACATTTCATTTCCCAGAAATAATGTTAAATAACATAACTTCTGACGAACATTGTTCAGAAGCCATGTGTCCAGAATATAAAGTGGTTAGCTGCAGAATTAGAAAAAGTAAAGGTAAATTCAAGCAGCTCGTGGAAGCAGAGTAATAATTAACAATATGAAGACCATTTTAATCAACTTACTCGCAGTAATGCTTGGTTTTATAGTTGGTAGCTTCGTTAATATGGGCGTCCTAGAATTAGGTCCGATGCTTATCCCCAATCCTGAAGGATTCGATAATTCTTCCATGGAAACTCTCGCTGCTACACTCCATTTACTTAACCCTATAAACTATATTACCGTGTTTTTAGCTCACAGTCTTGGAGCCCTCGTCGGTGCAGCTGTGGCTTCTCTAATAGCCGCGAATCGAAAGCTGCTATTCGCCTTAGTTGTCGGGGTTTTATTCTTAACGGCCGGACTCTATATGTCTTTCTCCTTACCTTCGCCTAATTGGTATATTATAGTTGATTCACTTGGAGCATACATACCAATGAGTTTGATCGCCTGGAAATTAACTGGAAGCAAATAAATTGGATACATTTTTCCAAATTATCAATACAGACCTCTATCTAATCGATCAGATTCTAAAGGGTAGATTCGATCATACCAAAAGTGTGCTAGATGTCGGTTGTGGAACTGGACGTAACTTACCTTATTTTTTACATGGTGATTTTGAAGTTTTTGGGATTGATTCAGATGAAAAACAGATTAACGAATTAATTCATAATAAACGGGTTAATAGAGCCAATTTTAAAGTGGCTAGGGCTGATAATATTCCTTTCAATAATATAGAGTTTGATCTAATAATCTGTAATGCTCTGCTTCATTTTGCTAACGACAAGGAACACTTCGAAAGAATGCTACAATCTATGTGGAATCGATTAGAACAGGGTGGAATACTATTTATGCGTTTAGCATCAAATATTGGTATTGAGCCACTTATTGAGCCAATGGGAAATGGAAAATACGCCTTGCCTGATGGCACTATAAGGTATCTGGTTGACCAAAATGAATTACTTAAATATACTGAAAATATGAATGCGACATTAGTTGAGGAAATCAAAACAACCAACGTGCAAGACATGCGCTGCATGACTACTTGGATTCTTAAAAAGTAAATTATTTATCCTTTGGCTTAATAAATAAACACCTCTAATTGATTTATTAGGTATATTATTCGTGTCGATAACTGTGTGCTACAAAGGCTATATGAGATGTTTCACAAGCTTCAAAATTTTTGACGGGATTACAGGTAACACATAGTCAATATATATCAAAGGAAAAGATAAAATGAAACTCCGTGAGAACCAGTATAGTTCTATTACCTTTGGTAACTAAATTCTAAAATAATATCATGGCGATTATAACCTTAAAAGGAAACGAAATAAATACATCAGGGGCATTGCCTTTGATAGGAGAAAAGCTTCACAACTTTTCCCTTGTAGCTGTTGATCTCTCTACGAAAACTTTAACTGATTTTTCAGGAAATAAGTTGGTGTTAAATATTTACCCTAGTGTCGACACAGGTACTTGTGCTGCCTCAACAAGAAAATTCAACGAGCTAGCCTCGTCTGTCAGCAACACAAAAGTATTGTGCATTTCCAGAGACTTGCCCTTTGCTCAAAACCGTTTTTGCGGTGCCGAAAATTTAGAAAATGTCATAATGCTATCTGATTTTAATGCCGGTAAATTCGGAACAGATAATGGCCTTCAGATTACAAACGGACCACTAGCCGGTTTGCACTCCCGTTGTGTTATAGTAATTGATGAAAACAATACAATTCTGTACACTGAACAAGTATCCGAAATCGTTGATGAGCCAAATTATGATGCTGCTCTTGCTGCACTTTAATGAAAGTAGTTTCCACGAATATTGCTGAATCGCGAACCATTCTAAAAAACGGAAAAGAGGTTAAAACAGGAATCTATAAACTACCTACCGACAAGGGTATATTTCTTGGCAAAACAGACGTAAGACATGACGCTGTTATTGACAGGAAATTTCATGGAGGAGAAGACAAAGCGTGCTATTTATATTCAGCGGATCACTATCCGTTTTGGAAAGCACAATACCCAAAACTAGATTGGCATTTAGGAATGTTTGGCGAAAACCTAACTGTTAAAGGATTAGATGAATCTAAAATTCGAGTAGGTGACACCTTTGAAGTTGGTAAAGCTATTATTCAGGTCTCTGAGCCGCGCAGACCATGTTCAATTCTTGCTATTCGTTTTAACGACAATGGGTTAGTGAAGAAATTCATGAACACCCCTTATCCCGGGATTTATGTACGTGTTTTACAACAAGGGTTGATCAAGTCTAATGATTGTCTGAAACAGCTTAACACGGCAAGTGAAAGCTTAACGATAAATGACATTTATTCCATTTTTTCAGAGAACAAGAGCAACTTTGACTTGATAAAACTAGCATTACGCGAACCATATCTTTCAGAAGACTGTAAAAACAGTATTAGAAAGCGATTGAAATAACTCCAAGAAGAAACTAACTTACCGCTTGCTTTACTTTCAAAATCTTTTCAAGAATAGGTTCAAGCTTATCCAGTTGAAGCATTGTATGCGGGTCACTTTTTGCTGATTTAGGGTCTGGATGTACTTCAAAGAAAAATCCTGAAGCTCCTGTTGCAGCAGCTGATAAAGCAATCGTTTCTATTAGTGATGGGTCGCCACCTGTTACACCCGCTGTCTGATTCGGTTTTTGAACCGAATGAGTGCAGTCCATTACAACCGGGACACCATGCTCAGCCAGCTTATGAATAGCTGTCGCATCTACTACCAAGTCGCTGTAACCAAAACTAAAACCCCTCTCAGTCAACCAAACTTTTTGATTACCGGTACTTTTAACCTTTTCTACTGCAAAGACCATTGAATCAGGGGATACAAATTGTCCTTTTTTTATGTTTACTCCAAGCCCCGTTTTTCCAGCAGCCAACAACAAATCTGTTTGTCTACACAAAAAGGCAGGTATCTGAAGGTGATTAACGTAAGGGGCCACTTTCGCTGGCTCATAACTTTCGTGAACATCCGTTATTGTTTCCACTCCGAATTTTTCGCCAACTGCTTGAATAATTTTTAACGCCTTCTCATCTCCAATACCTGTAAAGCTGTCTAATCGGGAGCGATTCGCTTTACGATAACTACCTTTAAAGATATATTCAATGCCTAACCTATCGCAAATACCTTTTACTTTTTCGGCAATAAAAAAAGGCAATTCCTTGTCCTCTATTGCACAAGGGCCTGCTATCAAAAATGTCTTACTCATCTCCTCTCGCTTTTTGTCCTAAATAACCACTATGATGCCGCTGAGCATATTGCTCTTTTGTATATCCAATTTTCTCCATAAGCAAGACAACCAGCACATCTCCAACAATGGTCATTACCGTTGTAGAAGTTGTAGGTGTAAGCCCAAGTGGGCATATTTCCTTGGGGTTTCCTGTATGCAGGCAAACATCTGAATACTTTGCTAAATCGCAGTCTGAACTTCCTGTGATAAGAATTACCTTAATATTCGGGTAAACTCTTTTTATCAATGTATCAAACTCAACAATTTCTCTTGTTTTACCTGAATTCGAAATGAGAACGAGAATGTCATTTTCCTGAACTAATCCCATGTCTCCATGTTGCGCTTCACTTGGATGAATAAATACCGATGGAGTTCCTGTGGAGCATAATGTTGTTGATATGTTGTGCCCTATTTGACCAGCTTTCCCCATACCGCTAACCACAACTTTTCCCTTATTTATCTGAACCTGTGTATAGATTAACTCCACCGCTTTTTCAACCACTCCATCAATAGGAATGTTTTGAATCGCCTCAATTTCTTTAGCTATTAGTTCTTTTATCTTACTCTTCAAAACGTCATGATTTGCGATAAATGTAACCTATTTCTGTTGTATTAATTGTCTTACTCGTTCCAAATCTTCAATGGTATCAACAGCAATTGTTCGGTGTTTCGTTATCCCCACACGAATTCTATTGCCATTTTCTAACCAACGTAGTTGTTCCAAGCTCTCTGCTTTTTCGCATGTTGTTTGCTCCATTTTAGAGAACTCAACCAACGCTTTAGGCGTATATGCATACATGCCAACATGCTTATAAAACTGGTGTGCTTTATCCCATTCATTGCGCTCTATTCCATGCATGTGAGGAATAACAGAACGGCTAAACCAGCTTGCATTCAAATTCTTGTCTAATGCCACGTATACTCCGTTTCCGTCTCTTAGTTCTTCTGCATTTGGAAATACAAGTGTTGCAAAATCAACAGTCTTATCGTCAAAGCAATTTACAATTTCATCTAGTTGTTGCGGTTCTAATAGTGGTTCGTCTCCTTGTATATTAACAACAACATCAGCTTCAATTTTAGAGTTTTGGTACGCTTCTAAACACCTGCTTGTTCCTGTCGTATGTTCTGCCGCTGTCATGGTAACTTGACCTCCGAAAGCTTTTACAGCGTCAGCTATTCGTTGGTCATCTGTAGCTACAAGAACATTCCCCAAAGCTATTTTGGCTTGCTCATAAACCCTTTGAATCATGGGCTTTCCGAAAATATCAGCCAATGGTTTGCCCTCCAATCTGGTGGATAGATAACGAGCCGGTATGATTCCTAGTACTTTCATTTAATTAAACACAACCTTGTCATCAACCTTTGCGCGTGACAAAACAAAACTATTTGTTACTCCTTTTATTGTAAGATTTACACGATTTGTTTGTCCGTGGTATTCATTTATAAAAACTGTGCTTTTGACTTTAAGAGATTGGATATCTGCAACGTCTTTTATTTCTATATAGCACCAAGTTTCTCCTTCTTCTACTTCCTTACCTAAATAAAGTTGTGTCGTAATTTCATCGTTTAAAACAACACTAAAATGCTTCTCAAGATACTTTTGAATATACTCGTCTGCTTTTCCAGTTTCATTTTTTTCACCTAAAAATAACCGCTCAGCACCTTGCTCTTCAAGAACAAATTCAACGTCTTCGGTTATTAACTTAATCGCAATTTCGATAGCGTTTGTTTTTTCGTTGTAATCAATTTGAGTAATGCTAACGTGGTACCCGTGAGACCAGCTCGAAAATGAGGTCCCAAAAAGCAAGAGAAAAGTTCCGAAAAGTAGTCTCATATTGTCCTTTTTTAGGGTTCCTCATTTCGATTACACTTCATCAGGAACGACACTCACATTTATTATTCTGCAGCCTTTTCTTCAGCGCGTTTAGCTTTTTGCATCTTGTTCTCTGTTTCAGAAACCGCTCCTCTTCTTCCGTATTTACTCGACTTATAAACTTCAAAACGGCTTTTCTGTATCATTCGCGGCCAGTTGTTATTTGAAACATCAACATCTGCTGTCTCTAAATATGGGTCCATCGAAACGATCGTCACTTCCTTTTTAAACACAAAAACCTTAGAAACAGATTCTGCGTTAAATCTCCAGACTTCAGCTGGAATATATTGTTTTTCTTTACTTCCGTCAGAAAAAGTAAATTCGACAATTATCGGCATAGGTAATCCGCCAAGGTTTGAGAATTCGACTTGATAATAATTATACCCCATATTTATGAGAGCCTTTTCCTCATCGTCTAATTTCGCAAGGTATTTTTCGTATGCCTCTATATCTAAAACAGATACCTCGAACGGGTCATACTTGCTATAAAAATCGTTTGCATTAGGGTCCCTTTCAACTTCAGTTTTCGGAATCGCAGTGTCATTTCTTATTGTTCCAATAAAACGCGGCTCATTCTCTTTTTCCGTTTTTAATAGTCCCTTTTCAACATCAGGATTCTTTGTGTCGAGCCTAAACCAAATCATGTTGTCAATAGAAAGATCAACGTGCTCCGTCCCGTAAAACCATCCTCTCCAAAACCAGTCTAAATCAGTTCCTGAGGCGTCTTCCATTGTCCTAAAAAAGTCAGCTGGAGTCGGGTGTTTAAACATCCAACGGTTACAATATTCGGTAAACGCGTAATCAAACAATTCCCTTCCCAAAATTGTTTCGCGAAGAATAACTAAGGCTGTGGCGGGTTTACCATACGCGTTATTTCCAAATTGAAAAATCGATTCAGAATTAGTCATTATCGGAGAAATGTTACCCTTATCTCCTTTCATATAATCAACAATTTTAGCTGGAGGCCCTCTTCTCGTTGGGAATTCGCTATCCCATTCGCTTTCCGCCATTGACTGAACAAAAGAATTTAGTCCTTCATCCATCCAAGTCCATTGACGCTCGTCAGAGTTTATAATCATAGGAAAGAAATTATGTCCGACTTCATGAATAATTACCCCAATCATTCCGTTTTTTGTTCGTTCGGAATACGTTCCGTCTGGTTCAGGTCTTCCATAGTTAAAACAAATCATTGGATACTCCATTCCGTTCCATTTACTATGCACAGAAATTGCTACTGGATATGGGTAATCGAAAGTATGTTTCGAATAGGATTTAACGGTATGCGCAACTACTCGTGTTGAATACTGTCCCCATAAAGGGTTGCCTTCTTTCGGGTAAAACGACATCGCCATAGTAGTAGATCCATCGTCTAGCTTAACGCCTATTGCATCCCAAATAAACTTTCTTGAAGATGCAAAAGCAAAATCTCTAACGTTCGTTGCGTGAAAAATCCACGTTTTTGTCTTAGTGGCCTTTTGTTTCTCAGCAGCTTCAGCTTCTTCTTGTGTCACTATCAAGACTGGTTCACTTGCCGTTTTTGCCGTTTTTAATCTGGCTTGTTGTTCTTTTGTAAGAACGGAACTAGCATTCTGCAATGTTCCAGTAGACCCAATGATATGATCTGCTGGTGCAGTAATATTTACCTTGTAATCTCCAAAGGGTAATGTGAATTCACCTCTACCTAAAAACTGCTTATTTTGCCATCCTTCAACATCATTATAAACAGCCATTCTAGGGAAAAATTGAGCAATTGTATAAACTAAGTTATCACCTTCTTCGAAATGCTCAAAACCTGATCTGCCTCCAATTTTAATTCGATTGTTAATATTGTACCACCACTTAATCCTGAATGAATATGATGCCCCTGGTTTTAAAGCCTTAGGCAAATCTACTCGCATCATGGTTTTATTTACAACATAAGGAAGGTCGGCACCACTAGCATCTTTTACGTAATCTAATTTAAACCCGCCATCAAAATCGTTATGAAGTTTCTTGAGATTCTTCGCATCCATTCTTCCATTGTTAATAGAATTTGTGGCAATGGCTTTGGTTTCAGAATCTTTCGCCCGCATATTTTGATCCAACTGAACCCATAAGTAGGTTAGTACATCTGGAGAGTTGTTTTTATATGTTATCGTTTCTTCCCCTTTAAGCGTTTGCTTCTCGTCGTCAAGTATTACGCTTATTTGATAATCCGCTTTTTGCTGATAGTACTCGTGTCCTGGGGCTCCTGAAGCTGTTCGGTAAACATTTGGCGTAGCAAGCTCTTGCTTTAATTGCCGGAAATCGTTTTCGTTAATGCCTCCCTCTTGGGCGAACAATCCATTCAGAATAAGTATAAGAGAGATAAAAATTACAAACTCCTTTTTCATAAACCTCAATATTAAGAGAGCTTCAAAGGTAAGTTTTTAGAAAGGAAAAAAAAGCCCGAATATCAATGGCGATTACCGCTCAGCATACTTTTGTAAAGAACGTACTGATCTTCTTCGTGCAAAGAAAAATATATTCCTGTAAGCCCCGCTATTGGTTCACTCATTGTAGGATTCAAATCATGAGCCCTTTTCATGTAGGGTAAGGATTCGAAGAATAATTTAACACATTCTGTTTGCAGCTTATCAACTTCAAACAAGTCTACATCATAGTCCATCGCCTTAATAATACTAACGGCTCGGTTATAAACTAAAATTCCTAGGTTGTAATTTGCATTCCAGTTATCAGAATCTTGCAGTACTATTTCTTGATAGATAGTTTTCGCACTGCTGTAGTGCTTTTGATACAATATTCGATCTGACTCATACATTACCATAAAACCGTTAGCCAATGCTAACTGGTATTTAATATCTTGTTCTCCGAATTGTTTGTTTGGCTCAATAAACAAATATGCTTGTTTGTACTTTTCATAATTCGTCTGAGAATATCCGAATTCCCCATTATGCAGGTCGTTAACCGCATTATTGTAATAAGTAGAAACCAAGTATTTCCCCATTTTTGTAGCAGAAGATTTAAATTGCTCCGAATTCTCAAGCAACATAAAGTGCTGAAGCGCGGCTATCGACTCATCTCTATGCGCAGAGAATCGATCTGGTTTTTCTTTTTCTATATACAACTCTTTATAAATGTATATTCTGTAGTACCAAGTCTCTGGAAGAATAGCAGTTGTATGATGATTAGTGGCAGCATCTATGTGAGTTTTTGCCTTCATGAATTTTTTTGAAGTTAATGCCTCCACAGCCAAACTTAACTCCTGCTCTTGTGCAAAAAGTGTAGCTCCCAAAAAAAAGGCAACTATTAACGCTATTATTGGATTCTTAATCATCTTAAAATCAACCGCTTTACAATGACATCATTCCTATTTTTACAGTTAAAAGTTTAACCATAGTCTTTTACGATAGGTGGAATTTAAAGTTTCCATTCTAAAGTTTTTCCCTAATTGACTTATCAAGTTTTATAAAGCGCCTTATCAAAAGTAAAGTAAGAAAATCAGAATTGCAACTGTCGAATGACCAAATTATTGTTAACCTAAATGAGTTTTTTAGACCTCCTTTCTTTAATCCTTATTGGCGATCTATTTTAATTATCTAACTACCGTAACAGTGCCTATAAACTCTGCCGGATCTTTTTTGTCAGAAGCTCCTATTTGTTTAGCAAAAGCTTTCCATACATAAGAATCGTTTGGTGCTAATTTGTTTGATTGTTTAATTGTTCCATCCCAAGCTTCATGGAAGTCGGTTGTATAAAATATTCGCTCTCCCCAACGGCTGTAGATAAATAATTCGAAACTAGTTTCATCTACTCCAACACCTTGCAGTCTAAAGCCATCATTTACGTTGTCGTCATTTGGCGTAAACGCATTTGGAGCATATAATGCAAATGCAGGGTTAATGTATATGTCGAGCGTATCATAATCATGACAGCCTTGAGTATTTACAACATCAAGTGTTATTTCGTGCCAACCCGTATCAGAATAGAAATGTTCAGTTACAACACCATAAGCTGTAGAAGCATCAAATGGATCATTGAAGTCCCATATATATAAACTATCTACTCCTAAAGAAGCAGTAGCATTAAGCTCTACTAAAGGATTAATCAATGTCACATTATCCGGTGAGGTTGCGAAACTAGCAAGCGGACTAGCGTAAATGTCAATATAATCAATAAAAAAGCCCTTAAACATAAATATTAAGGGCCTTTTAACTTGTGGAGAATATCGGAATCGAACCGATTACCTCTTCACTGCCAGCGAAGCGCTCTAGCCAAGTGAGCTAATTCCCCAAGTTCGCTGCTAATTTAGAAAATAATTTTGTCTGGAACAGCATTTAGTATATTTGGACATTTAAATAGTGAAACCATGAGCGAATCAAAAGCACCAAAACCAATGGGCTTATACCCATACGTTAAAAAAGCAGGAAACCTATTATTTTTATCCGGTGTTGGGCCACGCGCTTCGCAATCTGGAAGCGAAGAAGCAAATATTCCGGGATTGAAATACGATAAAAATGGGAATTACGAAACTTTCGATTTCGAAGCGCAGTGCCATTCCGTTTTCGAAAACGTTAAATTAATACTTGAAGAAAATGGATCAAGTTGGGATCAACTGGTTGATGTAACTACATTTTTAACCGACATGAAGAGGGATTTTAAGACCTATAACCGTGTTTACGCAGAATATTTTAATACAACCCAACCTTGTCGAACGACTGTTGAGGTAAATGCATTGCCTTCGCCTATTAGCATAGAGCTAAAGTGTATTGCTGAAATAAACTAAAATACCATTAAAGATTTTCCTTTTAGCCACCTAATTGCCTCTTCTTCATCTGTAAATAACTTTGTTGGTGTACTGGGGCGATTAAATTTTATGAAAAAATTAACCACCAATTTATGCGCTAAGCTGTCGGTTACAAAAGCCAATGAGGTTCTGTTTTTACTCAACTCCTTATTTGCCGCTAACTCTCTTGCTTCGGGGCTAACATTTGTATACTTTCCAATAATAACCAAAAGAGAATATTTGCTTCCCTCAGACAATTTCTGATTAGCCTTATATATTTCATCAATGTGGTGTACTTCGATATCTGCACGATCGTTTAACTGAAGTCGGATAATTCCTTCATAAACACTTAACTTCCCAACAGTTATCTCATAAATATCCATCCTGTTCAAATATAAAAAAATATATGTAACAATAGGATTCGATAATTAAATCTAAGCTAGTCAACAGATTTATTTCCTTCTAATTTATTTACTTTTGCCCCGGTTTAGCAGAATAATATATGGGAAAATACACTGAATATAAAGAATTAGATTTGCCAGCGTTAGCTGATAAAACGTTGACTTGGTGGGAAGAGCACCAAATATTCGAAAAAAGTATCTCGACCCGTGACGAAAACAAGCCTTTTGTGTTTTTTGAGGGGCCTCCTTCCGCTAATGGCCTCCCTGGTATTCACCATGTAATGGCAAGGGCTATAAAAGACATTTTTTGTCGCTATAAAACCCTTAAAGGATACCAAGTAAACCGTAAAGCTGGTTGGGACACACACGGATTGCCCGTTGAGTTAGGTGTAGAAAAGGAACTAGGTATTACCAAAGAAGACATCGGTAAAAAGATTTCAGTTGATGATTACAACAAGGCTTGCCGTGCGACTGTAATGCGGTATACTGATGTTTGGAACGACCTTACGCGAAAAATGGGGTATTGGGTAGATATGAATGACCCATACATTACCTACGAAAACAAATACATGGAGTCTGTTTGGCATCTACTTAAAAAACTCTACAACAAAGATTTAATTTACAAAGGGTACACTATACAGCCTTACTCTCCTGCTGCAGGTACTGGTTTGAGTACGCATGAGCTAAACCAGCCAGGGTGCTACAAAGATGTTACTGACACTACGGTAGTGGCTCAATTCAAGATTAAAGAAAACGATATACTTCCTGAAAATACTTACTTTATTGCATGGACGACTACACCTTGGACATTGCCTTCTAATACGGCTTTGTGTGTAGGACCGAAGATTGATTATGTTTTAGTAAGAACTTTTAATCAATATACTTTTAGACCTGTTAACCTCATTCTTGCAAAATCATTAGTTTCAAAACAACTCAATGGCAAATACACAGCTGTTGAAACA